>Ga0126381_100000455_pt1 | contig 45042 bp, 48 predicted proteins | sample PanSoiMetPlot_28_FD_96465 | JGI IMG/M metagenome (GOLD analysis project Ga0126381, IMG submission 96465) | Tropical forest soil microbial communities from Panama - MetaG Plot_28 | ecosystem: Environmental > Terrestrial > Soil > Tropical forest > Bulk soil | place: Panama | collected 2016-02-17 | reverse complement strand
CCACGCGACGGGAACTATCGGCGCGTCCTCCACTACAGCCGGACGCAGCGAAAGGACCTTCCCGGCGATCGCATTGTTGACCTGGTTGCCGAACGTCAATTGAATAGCACCGTCGTGCACGGCAAGCGACTTGACGAAGTTGGCGACGATCTTTTCCGGAGCCGGTAATCCTGCAGCCGCGTTGTCTGCCGGAAGCATCTTGGCGGCGGACCAGGAAGCCGCGATCGGCTGCTTGGCGATATCGGCCAACGGCAATGCTTCCTTGATCTGACTGCGAACGATGCGATCCATATAGGACGGGATCGCGAGCATCGCAAGGATACCGATCACAGCAACCACCGCCAGCATTTCCACCATCGTGAAGCCGGCGCACCATGGCACACGGCGACCCGACGCAAACACTTCTGCAGTTCGCACGGCGACCGAAACCCGCAATGGCCCGGAGGAAGCGCTACGTTTTCGAGCGCTCGACCAGGCTCGCACAATAGGCAAGGCAACCGAGCACCATCGCAGCCGTTCCCGCCTGAAGCATCGTCCCCACCTGAAAGCTTCCTATGCTCCAGCTACCGCTGAGACGAACGAAGGATGCGCCGGCGCAAACAATCACCCCGATGAGTCCTGCGAGCCGGCCGATCCAGAGCAGCAGAGCTTGCATGTGCACCCTCCGTAGTTTGTGTGACGGGAGAAGTCGCCCTTCACTTGGTTTAGGCGGCGACTTCCACGCGCTACGCTAACAGAAACCCGGTCGCTTCGCGGCAGGTGCGAAGGAGCCTGCGCAAGCGTTTGATTTTCCTACGCTGGGCAAGGCCGCGAATTGGCCGCGCGAGGTGCGCACCGGCTTGAGCGAATGTAAGATTGCCGAAAGCTTCAAGGCGACACCGCCGTTAGAAGAGCTTGCGCGCCTGACAAGGAACCCACCGCAATGCCGCAACCCGTCCGCCATTTTCGGCAGATCCTCATCTGGCCGTTGCAGGTGATGCCTATCCGCGCAGGCTCGCAGATACAGGAGCCATGGGACATCCTTCTTAGCTCCAAAGGCGAGCATCGGTGGCGCGAGCTCGAAGACGAGTTCGGGGACGATTCCAAGGTACTGGACGAAGAGCGCTACAGCGAGTTCGTCACGTTTCTGCCTTACGTGCGGCGTTTTCTCTATGGCGAAGGCCCCAGTCGCGCGTCGAAAGGTGCCGACTCACCGCTCCGTGTTTTCCGCCGTAACGACATCACCAAGGTCCGGATGACTTTTCCAGGCCCGGCATCCGAGCCAGCCGTATTCAATGTGGCGCATGTCGACCTGTGCTTCCTCTACGACATCGACGTCGTCCTCCTCGTTGTCGAGATTTTTGCCAACGATCTGCCACTCGGCTGCGTGCAGGATGCGATGTACCGCTTCGGACGCGCCTATCCGACCTATTGGGCGACGAGCGGTCGCGGCGGCCATTGTGTAATTCTTGCCGAGTGGATCGGCGCGGATGGGTCCGTCCTGGCTGTCTCCGATTACGAGGAGCGCGAGAAATACCTGCGTTTTGTCGGTAGCCATCGCGCGCCATTTTTCGCGACGCACTGGACATATCTGCTACGGCCGCTGGTACCGGACTATTCCGAGGAGAAGGGACTCGTTCGCTATCGGCAGATCGAATACTCGCGCATGCCGCTCATGGCCTATCTGGCGATGGACGATGCGCGAGCGCTCACGCGCGCCGATTTCGTCCGGCTTGGGCTGGTCACGGGTCCGGGCAGGTCCGATGTGCTGCCTTACTCGGCCCGCTACATGCGCGACTTCGAGGACCGCTACTGCTATGACCAGTTCTGGAACGATGAGCGCAGCGGGCGGCCTGGCACCCGCTTCATGTCATGTGGGCACGGCTTTGTCATGGTAGGCGACGCCGACGATCCCTATTTCAATAATCGCGAAGGCCTGCTGGGCCAGTTCAGCCATCAGTATTTTCTGCTGTTCCTGATTCCGCACATTCACAAGGCGACGCTGCTGATGCTGTCCGACCGCATGGTCGGTGCGCTGAACAAGCTCACGATCACCGATCCGGATTCGGTCCGACGGTTCAAGCGAACCATTCGTCAGTTGCTGGAGATTTTCCTGCGCTTTACTCACCGCTACTGGTTTCATGAGGTATCGGACCAGCCGCAGGCAAAGGAGATCTATCGCATGACCTCGACGTATCTCGATACGGATCGCCTGTATACCGAGGTCCGGCACGAGATCGAGGACATGGCGCAATATCTCGAAACCGATACCCTTCGACGTCAGGCCAACACGGTGGTCCGGTTGACTGTGGTTACGGTGTTCGGAATGATCGGCAGCGTGGTTACCGGCATCTTCGGCATGAACCTGTTCGGTTTCGCGGAAATGGCATTGCCCTTTCAGGTTCTCGTACTGATTCTTGTCGTCTGTACCGTAACGGGAGTGCTCTTCTATACGCTGGCCAAATCCAAGGCGCTGGCGGACTTTCTCGATGCGGTCTCCGACGAGCGGCTGCGTGTCTCGCAAAAACTCGGGGTGTTGATCAACGTGTGGCGCAAAAAGCGGAGGTAGTTTGCGCTCCCGCGGGCGCTTCGGATGCGCCTCATCGGTTTCGTGTAGGGAAGAAGTTGAACGTCGAATTGAAAAAAGGACCCCGGTCGCGACCCCGGCTCGAGAACTCTATTCTCGGGTCGACCCTGTCGTCGATAAAACTTACGTCGATCGGCATCAGCCACAGCAGGTAGTTGAACGAGAGCTGGTCTCGGTGACTGAAATCACGCACACGCGTCCACCATTCGTCGCAGAATCTGACCAGCGAAGGCTCGTTGTGCTTTCTCAGTATGAAATTGAGCTCGGCCAAGCCGAAATCCCTCGGGAAATGCTGCCGCCGATACGGACCGATGACGCGAATGACACTCTGCCAAGAATCCAACCCCATCTGCACCAATAGCTGGGCCTCTTGATAAATGCACCGGCGGTAAGGGTGCCGGCGTACGCGCATCAGGCTGGTGGAGCGCAGAAACTCGTCGACAAGCCCGTCGAGATCGACTTCCTTCTTGAACTGCAACGAGGAATCGATCCAGATCGAAACGTCGCGATCGCGCAGGAACAGGTGTGGAAGGATCTTGATGCGCTTGGAGATCTTCGCCTTGTCGTTCGGGCTTACTTTGCCTTCAACGACCATTTCGGTCATGTCGATCGGCAGAATCTGCCAGCCTTCGCTCTCGATCGGAGATTCGGCATAGCAAACGAACTCCCAGCTGCTCCCGCGGTTGATCACCGGGTGTAGCGGGTAGCCGGCTGTGACGGCCGTGTAAACGACTCTCCTCATGATGCAATGACGTCATGTCGTCGCAAATGATCTCCAGCGACGCGGGCGACACGATGAGGACCTGAGTACGATGTTCGATCGCTCAGTCGATGCTACGCCATTAAACTGTCGCAGGGCTGAGGCGTGACTGTCGCGATGCTGTCCCGGGGCTTGCGAACGTGATATATCTGCCGCGCAGGGTCGCCAAAATATCGTTACTTTCAAACCTCCATTTGATTGTCATCGCTTGTATAACGACGGAACCACCTCGAGACAGCGCACCGGAGAATCAGCTATGACGCCGTATCCGCCGCTCAAGCTGCATGTGCCCGAGCCGCCCGCGCGGCCGGGGCAGGAGACCGACTTTTCCTACTTGCGCATCGCATCGGCCGGCACCGTGCGGCAACCGCCCATCGATTCGCGGCCGACGCAGACAACCGACATCGCGGACGCGATGGTGAGGGTGCTCGACGACGAGGGCCGGGCGGTCGGTTCGTGGGATCCCCATGCTGCCCCCGAACTGCTGCGCACCGGGCTCATCGCAATGCTCAAGACTCGCGTTTTCGACGCGCGAATGCTCACGGCGCAGCGGCAGAAGAAGATCTCCTTCTACATGCAGAGCCTCGGCGAGGAGGCGATCGGAATCGGGCAGGCCATGGCGCTTGCCCCGGACGACATGTGCTTTCCGACCTATCGCCAGCAGGGCATCCTGATCGCGCGCGGCTATCCGCTGGTGGACATGATGTGCCAGCTCTTCTCCAACGATCACGACCCAGTGCTCGGGCGGCAGATGCCGGTCATGTACACCTCGAAGCGGCACGGCTTTTACTCGATCGCCGGCAATCTCGGCAATCAGTACATCCAAGCGGTCGGCTGGGCGATGGCCTCCGCCATCAAGGGCGACACGCGCATCGCCTCGGCCTGGATCGGCGACGGCTCGACCGCGGAGCCCGATTTCCACAACGCGCTCACCTTCGCCGCGGTGTATCGGGCGCCGGTGATCCTCAACATCGTCAACAACCAGTGGGCGATCTCCTCGTTCCAGGGTATCGCCGGAGGCGAAGTGGCCACCTTCGCTGCGCGCGGCCTGGGCAATGGGATCGTGGCGCTGCGTGCGGACGGTAACGACTTCCTGGCGGTGCTGTCGGTCTCGCGCTGGGCTGCCGAGCGTGCACATCGCGGTTTCGGCCCCACGCTGATCGAATGGATCACCTACCGCGCGGGCGCCCATTCCACCGCTGACGATCCCTCGAAGTACCGTCCGGCAAATGACTGGGCACGCTTTCCGCTCGGCGATCCGGTATCTCGATTGCAGAAACACCTCATCCGGATCGGAGCCTGGTCGGACGAGGAGCACACTCGCGCGCAAAAGCAAGTCGAAGAGGAAGTGATCGCGGCTCAAAAGACTGCGGAGAGCTATGGCACGCTCCTCTCCGGTCACGTTCACAACGCGTCCACGATGTTCGACGACGTGTACAAAGAGATGCCCGCGCATCTGAAGCGGCAGCGCGAGCAACTGGGAGCGTGACCATGGGCACCATGACGATGGTCCAGGCAATCCGCTCAGCGTTGGACATCATGCTGGGCCGCGACGACGACGTGGTGGTGTTCGGCGAGGACGTAGGCTACTTCGGCGGCGTGTTCCGCTGCACCGACGGGCTGCAGGCCAAGTACGGTACCTCGCGCGTGTTCGACTCGCCGATCGCCGAGGGCGGCATCGTCGGCGCCGCGATCGGCATGGGGGCGTATGGCCTTCGTCCCGTCGCGGAGATCCAGTTCGCCGACTACATGTATCCAGGGTACGACCAGATCGTGTCGGGCGCGGCGCGGCTGCGCTATCGCTCCGCCGGCGATTTCACCGCGCCGATCACCATCCGCATGCCCTGCGGCGGCGGCATATACGGCGGACAGACGCACAGCCAGAGCCCTGAGGCGCTGTTCACCCATGTCTGCGGACTGCGCACCGTTATGCCGTCGAATCCGCACGACGCCAAGGGCCTGCTGATTGCGTCGATCGAGTGTGACGACCCGGTCATCTTTCTCGAGCCGAAGCGCATCTACAACGGCCCCTTCGACGGTCACCACGAACGTCCCGTGGTGCCCTGGACAGGCCACCCCCTCGCCGAGGTTTCGGAAGATCACTACACCGTGCCGCTCGAATCGGCCGCAGTGCGTCGGCCGGGAAGTGCGGTCACGGTGCTCGCCTACGGCACGATGGTATGGGTCTCCGAAGCCGCGGCACGCGAAGCCGGCGTCGACGCCGAGATCATCGACCTGCGCAGCTTGTGGCCGCTCGACCTCGAGACGATCGTGGCCTCCGTAAAAAAGACCGGCCGCTGTGTGATCGTGCACGAAGCGACGCGCTCGAGCGGCTTCGGCGCTGAGCTTGCGGCACTGGTGCAGGAGCACTGTTTTTTTCATCTCGAAGCGCCCATCGAGCGCGTAACCGGCTGGGACACGCCCTATCCGCACGCTCAGGAGTGGGCGTATTTCCCCGGCCCGGATCGTGTCGGCAAGGCGCTGCGGCGTGCGACGGAGGTGTGAATGCCTCCACGAGCTGAGTTTCGATCGCGGTCTATCGAACGGGCGCCGGCCTCCCTCCGGGCGGCACGCCGGGAGACCTGATATGGCACTCCATGTAGTCAAGGTGCCCGATATCGGCGAAGGCATTGCCGAAGTCGAACTCGTGCAGTGGAGGGTGCAGTCGGGCGACATGGTGGTCGCCGATCAGGCCCTCGCCGACGTGATGACGGACAAGGCGACGGTGGAGGTCCCCTCCCCAGTCTCGGGCAAAGTCGTGGCAGCCAATGGCAAGGCGGGAGACAAGCTTGCGGTAGGTAGTGAGCTAGTCCGACTCGAGACAAGCGCTGCCGATGGGGAACAAGTCCAGACTGCAAAGGCTGCGTTGCCGAATGTCGAACAAATCCAGGCTCCAAAGGCGCCGCCGCCGAAAGCACCCGCTGTAGCTGCGACCGCCGTACCGCCTGCATCGACCGCGAAACCCGCCACATCAACACCGATGGCGAAACCGCTCGCATCACCCTCGGTGCGCCGTCACGCACGCGAGCTGGGCGTGGAGCTCTCGCAGGTCCGTGGGACCGGCCCCGACGGGCGGATCGTACACGACGACGTCGTACGGGATGCGGCAGGCGGTTCTGCGAAACCGGCCACGGTGCAGCGCTACGCGGAGCGTGAAGGCGAGCACGCAATTCCGGTGATCGGACTGCGCCGGCAGATCGCGGTGCACATGCAGGCTGCGCTTAAGATCCCGCACTTCACCTATGTCGAGGAGGTCGACGTCACCGAGCTCGAAGAGCTGCGCGCCAAGCTCAACGAACGATTCGCCGCGTCGCGCGGCCGCCTCACGCTGCTGCCTTTTCTGCTGCGCGCAATCGTGCTGGCCGTTCCCGCCTTTCCACAGATGAACGCGCGCTTTGACGATTCGAAGGGCATCGTGACTCGGTCCGAAGCCGTCAACATCGGCATCGCGACGCAGACCGACGCGGGGCTGATGGTCCCCGTCGTGCGGCACGCGGAAGCGCGCGATTTATGGGCGAGTGCCGCGGAGGTCGGGCGTCTTGCCGAGGCGGCGCGCACGGGAAAGGCGACGCGCGACGAGCTTTCAGGATCGACGATCACCGTCACCAGCTTGGGCCCGCTGGGCGGCATCGTCACCACGCCGGTGATCAATGCTCCCGAGGTCGCCATCGTCGGCGTGAATCGAATCGTCGAGCGGCCTGTCGTTCGCGCCGGCGCTATAGTGGCGCGTCGACTGATGAACCTGTCGTCGTCGTTCGACCATCGGGTCATTGACGGACAGCACGCCGCGGAGTTCGTGCAGGCGCTGCGCAGCTACCTTGAGTGTCCGGCGTTGCTGTTCGTGGAGTAGCCACGGCACGCCCGGCGCCAGGACCGCTCTCGATCAAGCGAGCCTCGCCAAGTTTCCCGACACGTTCTTCGCCCAGCTGAAAAAGAAATTGAGCTATTGCGGCGTCGCGTCCGCGGCAAGCGTCGCCGTCGCCTCCGTCTCGCGATGCGGCCGGATGGTCATGGTGACGGTGAATGTGATGGCGGCGATCGCGACCAGGTACCATGCAGGAGCCGCGAGGCTGCCGGTCGTCTTGATCAGCCAGGTCGCGACCAGCGGAGCGGTACCGCCGAAGATGGCAAGCGTTATGTTGTAGCCGATGGCCATGGCGCTGTATCGCAGCCGAGCTGGGAACAACTCCGCCATGGCGACCGGCATCGCTCCCTGGATACAGCCGTTGATAAGGGCAAAGACCGACAGCGCCACTGCGGTTGCCATCATTGTCCCTGAGTCGATCCACACGAACAGCGGGTAGACCAGAACCCCGGTGGCGAGAGCTCCCGCACCGAGAACGCCCCTGTAGCCGAGCCCATCCGCCAGCAACCCTGCCATCGGCATCGTCGCGATCAGCAGGACCATGCAGAGCGTGTTGATAAGCAAAGCATGCGGCACCGGCGGCTTGACGAAATGCGTCAGATAGGTCGGCATCCAGACGAACAGCGTGTAGATGGCAACCCCGAAGAGGAGCACCATTCCCGCGACCTGCAGTACGCGCAGCGGCATCTCGCGCAGCGCCTGCAGGACCGGTTGCTTCTCGATTCGCCCGTCGCCCTGCAATCGGACGAATTCCGGCGTCTCTTCAATGCCCCGCCGCATCTGCCATCCGACGACGCCAGCCAACAGGCCGCCGAGGAAAGGCAGGCGCCAACCCCATGCGTGGATCTGATTCTCCGCGAGCAAGCCGTGGATCAGCGTCGCCACCGCAGAGCCCAGCAACATTCCTGCGACGGTGCCGAATGTCGACCAGCTTCCGAAGAATCCTCGTCGATCGGATGGAGCGGCTTCGACCAGATAACAACATGAACCGATGAATTCCCCGCCAACGGAAACTCCCTGCGCTAGCCGCAGGATCACGAGCAGCACGGGCGCGAGCACGCCGACCTGTGCATGAGTGGGAAGGATCGCGATCAGGGTCGTCGGCACGGCCATGAGAAAGATCGAAAGCTGAAGCGCTCGTTTGCGACCAAGCCGATCGCCGATCTCTCCGAAGATGACGCCGCCGATCGGGCGCGCAAGATATCCCGCGGCGAACACGCCGAAAGTATTGATGAGTCCCGAGACAGGGTCGCTTTCCGGAAAGAACTGCGTGCTGATGAAAGGCGCGAAGTAGCCGAACACGGCAAAGTCGTACCACTCGAGCAGATTGCCGACGCTACCGGCGAGCGATGTCCGAAGTCTGAGTAAGCCCATTTCAACTCCCGCTGTCCCGCAAACACTCGCCGCGCCCGCCCCAATCGCGTCCGCACAGGTGTAGTGACGAAGCGTCCCCTCGCGATCGCGGTCCAGACGGTGCACGTCTTTGCGTCTAGAATGGCGAACCGCACGTCCCAGCGCAAGCACCCGCGACTCCCCGCGCTTCAGGCGCCCCCCCATGCAAAGCATCTTCCTGCACTACCTGAATGGCCTCGATGTATCGGCCCTGGCGATGAGCGACGACGAAATCATCGCCGCGGTCGAGGCGGGACTTCTGGCGCAAGGCCGTGGCGAGACAGTCATCGAGCCGCGCGTCCACCTTGTTCCGGATGCATCGTTCAACGGTCATTTCAACGTACTGCGCGGCTATATTGCTTCGCTCAATCTCGCCGGCGTCAAGATCGTGGGCGACTATCTCAACAATTACCAGAAGGCCCTGCCGTCCGAAATGGCGTTGCTCAATCTGTTCGATCCGCGCACAGGCACCCCTGTGGCGGTGATCGACGCCAGTGCCATCACCGACATGCGCACTGGTGCAATGACCGCCGTTGGCGCCAAGCATCTTGCGCGCCGTGACAGCAAAGTGCTAGGGCACATCGGTGCGCGCGGCACGGCATATTGGAACGTACGCCTGCTCGACCGACAGTTCGACTTCGAGGAGATCCGCGTGCATTCCCGACGCCCCGAAAGCCGCAACGCTTTCGCCCGCAAGCTGGCGGATGACCTGGCCAAGGAGATACGGGTCACCGACGACTGGGAAGCATGCGTTCGTGGCGCCGACATCGTGGTCGAGGCCTCCCGCCTGGAACGGCCCACGCCGCTGCTCAAGACCGCATGGATCAAGAAAGCGGCGCTGGTCGTGCCCTACGGCACCATGAGCGCGGTCGAGCTGTCGCTCACCGACATCATGAGCAAGATCGTGGTCGACGATTGGGGTCAGTGCAAGTCGGGAACCTTCGGCGCGCTGCGGGCGCACGTCGAAAGCGAGAAGCTCACCGAGGCCACGCTCCACGCCCAACTGGGCGAGATTGTTGCCGGCCGAAAGCCCGGGCGTGAGCGCGAGGACGAAACCATTCTCTTCTGGCACCGCGGGCTGTCTATCAGCGACATTGCGCTGGGCCACGCGATGCTCGAAAAGGCCACCCGTCTTGGTATCGGTCAACAGCTTCGATTCGCGTGAGCGCGTCGCCTCGAGGTCAGTACTTCAGCGTGGACCCTGGAGGCACGCCCCAGGTCGCATCGATCCATTCTTTCGGGAGAAAGTCGGCATGTCTTGGCTCGCCTGTGCGCTGCAATTCGTTTTGCTCTGCGTGTCCCTGCCCATCGCGCCGGCCCTGGCGGCGGAAAGCTACCCGGCGAGACCTATACGCCTGATCGTTCCTTTTCCCCCCGGCGGACCCGCAGACGCGCTGGCACGCATCGTCGGCGAGAAGATCGGGACAAGCCTCGGAACCGCGGTGGTCGTGGAAAATCATGCCGGCGCCGGGGGCAACATCGGCATGGGTATCGGTGCCAAGGCCGCGGCGGACGGCTATACCCTCGTGCTCGCGCCGGCCGGCAATCTCACCGTCAATCCCTTCCTCTACCGCAGCGTGCCCTATGACGTAGCGAAGGATTTCGCACCTGTGACCATGCTGGCCACGGTACCAAACATCCTGGTCGTGAATCCGACGCTGCCGGTGAAGAACGTCTCCGAGCTCGTGAAATACGCGAAAGCGCACCCGGGCGAGATCAACTTCTCATCGCCTGGCAACGGCAGCGGCGCACATCTCGCCGCCGAGTTGTTCAAGCGCATGGCGGGCATCGACATGGTTCACGTGCCCTTCACCGGCATCGCTCCGGCGGTTACTGCGGTGCTGGGCGGACAGGTGCAATTGATGTTCGCCGGTGCGCCTTCGGTGCTGCAGCAGGTGAAGAGTGGCAAGCTCACCGCCCTCGCCGTGGCGAGCCTGCAGCGTATCGCGGCCGCGCCGGACCTACCTACCCTAGCCGAATCGGGGTTCCCCGGATTCGACGTCACGTCGTGGTACGGGATCGTCGCTCCCGCCGGTACTCCGAGCGAGATCATCACGCGACTGCGCACTGAGATGGTAACGGCTCTGAAGGATCCCACTGTCAAGGCAAAGCTGGCAGGTCTGGGCGCCGAGCCGGTTGGCGATACACCCGAAGAGTTTGCGGCGATGATCAAATCGGAAACGGCGAAGTGGGGAAAGATCGTGAAGGAGGCGAATATCACCGCCGAGTAGTTCGCAAATAGTTGACGCACATGCGCGCCTTGGTCGCCAACGCCCGGATGTACTCGCCCGATGCGGTCACCGCCGCGGCTTGGCGCGCCCTGCTCCAGTGGGTGGCGAAGCGATCTGGAATCGCGCTCGAACTGATCGAGCATGCGTCGCCCTTGCCGCTGCACACGCTTTGGGGGCGGGCCGATCTGGGTTGCGCCTTCATGTGTGGCTACCCGTTCGCGCGAATGCGTCCGCAACCCAGATTGCTCGCAGTGCCGGTGCCGAGTCCGAAACGCTATGGTGGAACTCCGTTTTACTGGACCGAGTTTGTCGTGCGCGCTGGTTCGCCGCTGCATTCGATCGACGACACCTTCGGGAAGCGCATGGCGTACACCACCGAGACGTCGCAATCGGGCTACCAGGCGCCGCGGCATTTTCTCGCGCCTTACGCACGCGCTCGTGGCGGCCCACTATTCGAACGTATGGTGGGGCCGCTGGTCACCCCGCGCAACGTGGCCGCAGCGATCGTGTCGGCAGAGGCTGACGTGGGACCGCTCGATAGCTACGCGCTCGATCTGCTGCGCAAGCACGAGCGGGAGCTGACCGCGCAATTGCGCACGATCGCGTCGACCCTGCCAACGCCGATGCCGCCGCTGGTGGCTGCATCCGCGATCGACGCCGACGTAGCCCAGTGTGTGTCCGAATCACTGTATGGGGTCGGCGACGCGGACGAGCTAAAGAGCGTGCGCGACGAGCTGCTCATCGACCGTTTCGTCGCGGCGGACCCGCGCAGCTATGACGAGCTCTTGACTCGCGCCGACGAAGCCGATCGACTGGGATACGCTCGGCTTACATGAGCCACCACGCGTATCGACATCGCAACGAATGCGTACAGCGCCGGTGCGCTGCATTGACGGGTTGCCATGCTGTGGCAGAATGCTCGCAAACATTTTGATTCGAGGACACCGGGGAGACGCCAATGTTGATCGCTCGCACGCTTCGCACGCTGGTCATTGCCGTCGCCGCGGCTTCGCTGGCCGCGGCCGCAACAGGCCAGGTTCGCGTCGGATCGAAAAACTTCACCGAGCAATTCGTCGTCGCCGAAATCTACGCCCAGGCGCTGGAAGCGGCGGGCATCAAAGTCGAGCGTAAAGTCAACCTCGGCGGCACCCTGATCGCGCACAAAGCGCTGAGGAGAAGCAGATCGATCTCTATCCGGAGTACACCGGAACTATGCTGCTGGCTGTGCTCAAAGGCGAGCCGATGGCCGACCGCAAAGCGGTCTACGATAAGGTGAAGGCGGAATATGCCGCAAAAGGCCTGGTGGTCCTCAACGAAGCGCCGCTCAACAACACCTACAACATGGTCGTGCGTCCGGAAACCGCCGCGCAATACAAACTCGAAACGCTGTCCGATCTCGCCCGCGTATCCAAGGAGCTGAAACTCGGTGCGGGGCCGGAATTCCGCGATCGCAAGGACGGGCTGCCTGGTCTCAAAGCGAAGTACGGCATGGAATTCAAGGAGGATCTCCAGATGGCGATCGGTCTGCGCTACCAAGCGCTGGCCAGCAAGCAGATCGACGTCGTAAACGGTTACGCGACCGACGGCATGATCAGCGCGCTCAAGCTCACGCGCTTGAAAGACGACAAGAATCTCTGGCCGCCATACTACCTGGCGCCTGTCGTGCGCAAGGACGCGTTGGACGCGAACCCCAAAATCGCGGAGGTGCTCAACCGCGTGAGTGCGCTGCTCACCGAGGCGAACATGTCGGAGATGAACTACAAAGTCGACAACGACAAGGAGGAGCCCAAAGACGTGGCGCGCGCGTTCCTCAAGGCCAAGGGAATCGTAAACTAGAGCATCTGTCGACTGGCAAACCGCGACCGGCCAACATGCGCGCTGCAAACGGGCCGTTGGATGAGCTTGCGGCCCAGCCAGTGATTCGGATTTAGCCCGCCAGTGCAAGCCACGTCGATCACGCTTGGCAGTCGCGGCGTCACCGTTGCCGACGTCGTTCGTGTCGCACGCCACTCGGTGAGGGTCGAGCTGAGCGACGAGGCTCGCACTCGCGTCGAGACTGCGCGCAAAGTGGTCGAGCGCCTGTCGCAATCCGGCATCCCATTCTACGGCGTCAACACGGCGCTGGGAGCCAACACCGGTGCGCCGATCGTGGCCGACGGCCTCGTCGCCTATCAGGCACGCGCGGTCCAGGCGCGCGCGGTCGGCGTTGGCGCGCCTCACGCGACGGAGGTGGTGCGCGCCATGTTGTTCGCGCGTGCCAGCGGCCTGAGCGTGGGCGGCTCCGGCATCTCCCCGCGCGTTCTCGACACGGTGATCGCGATGCTCAACGCCGGCGTGCATCCCCTCGTTCCAAGCAAGGGCTCCATCGGCGCAGCCGATCTGCCACCGCTTTCCCATCTCGCGTTGCCTCTGCTTGGCGAGGGCCGAGCGGAATACCGTGGCGAAATGCTGAGGGGTGCGAAGGCGATGCGCCGCGCGGGCCTCGAGCCTGTCACGCTCGGCGCGAAGGACGGGCTCGCACTGATCAGCTCGAACGCCGCCACGCTCGGTCACGCCGCGCTCGTGCTCGCTGACTGCAACCAGGCGCTCGACGCGTTTAACATTGCAGCGGCGCTTTCCTTCGAGGGCTTCCGCGCCAACCTGAGCCCTCTGGATCCGCGCGTGCACCGAGCGCGGCCGCATGCCGGTCAGGCTGCGATCGCATCGCGACTTCGCCGGCTGCTCGACGGCAGCGCCTTGTGGACGACGGGCAGCGCGCGTCGGGTTCAAGACCCGATCTCGTTTCGCTGCGTCGCGCAGGTCCATGGCGCTGCGCTGGCGGCGCTGTGGCATGCGCGCGACGAGGTCGAGCTGGATCTGAACAGCGCCGCAGAGAGTCCGCTGGTCGTGGCCGAAACAGGAGAAATGCTTTCCAACGGCAACTTTCACGTTGCTGGGCTTGCGCTTGCGTTCGACAGCCTGACATTGGCTTTGGCGCAAACCGCACTTCTCTGCGTCCAGCGCTGCCAGCGAATGTACTCGCCTGCTTTCTCGGGCCTGCCGTTGCAGCTTACACAACGCGGCCCCGAGCATTCCGGTTTCGCCACTATGCAGAAAACGCTGACGGCGATCTACAACGACATCCGGCATCAAGCCAATCCTGCCTCGCTCGATTGCCTTCCAGTCTCCGAGGCGATCGAGGACCATGCCTCGATGGCCGCGAACGTCGTCGCGAGAACCAGCGTAATGGTACCGAACTTGCGCTATCTCGCCGCGATCGAGCTGTTCAGCGCGGCGCAGGCCATCGACTTGCGCGCAACGGATCTCGCAACGCTTGGCCGCGATATGCAGGCGGTGTACACAGCCGTGCGCGGGCGCGTGCCCGTACTCGACGAAGATCGTCCGCTGGGTCCGGACATCGAGACCGTCGCAGCGGCGCTGGCCGGTGGCGAGATCGATTTCGGCGATCTTCTGGCGTCGCCCTAGCGCATGAAGTGGTTCCTCAACAACTGGGATCAGGTGCTGGCAGCGCTCGGCCAGCACATCGTCATCGCGTTCAGCGCCATCGCTATCGCGTTCGCCATGTCGCTCCTGATCGGCGTATGGGCAGCGCGGCACGAGAAGGTATTCCGCGCAGCAATCACCATCACGGGCCTGTTGTACACCATCCCTACCCTCGCCTTTCTCGCGCTGCTGATACCCGTTGTCGGCCTCGGCAAAGCCAACGCCATCATCTGCATGGTGGCGTTCTCGCTGATGATCATGATCCGCAACGTCGCCGTCGGAATTCGCGAGGTGCCGCGCGAGGTCGTCGACGCGGCGCGCGGGATGGGCATGAGCACGACTGAAATCCTCATGCGCATCGAGTTGCCGCTGGCGCTGCCGGTGATCGTTGCGGGCCTGAGAATCGCCACGGTGACGGTGATCAGCGTCGCGGTCGTTGCGGCCTACGTCAACGCCGGCGGCTTGGGCACGCTCATTTTCAGCGGCATCAGCAATGATTACGCGCCCAAGATCTGGGCGGGCGCACTCACCGCGTGCGCGCTGGCCATCGTTGCCGATCTGTCTCTCGCGCAACTCGAAAGCTGGCTTCGGCATCGCGCGGACTAATGTAGCCACTCGCGTATGCGCACATGCGTTGACAGGCGATAGCTCATGCTCCTGATCGAAGCCTGGCAATTCATCCTCGCCAATCCAGGCCGCTTCTTCGGCGCGCTGGCGACCCACGTCGCACTCTCCGCCTCCGCCCTCGCTCTGGCGATCGCGATCGCCCTGCCGACCGGCGTCTGGCTGGCGGGCACACGTAGAGCCGCTCTGCTGGCGATCGCGGCAGCGAATATCGGCCGCACGTTGCCTTCCCTGGCGGTGCTGGCGCTGGTCATGCCTTTGCTCGGCACCGGATTTATGCCTTCGCTTTTTGCGTTGACCCTGCTCGCTCTGCCGCCCATCCTGATCAACAGCTACACCGCCGTTCGACAGGTCGACCCCGACGTCATCGATGCGGCGCGCGGAATGGGAATGACCCGCGCTGAGGTCGTTCGAAAAGTAGAGCTTCCGATCGCCACGCCGGTGATCTTCGCCGGCATACGCACCGCCGCCGTACAAGTGGTTTCCGGCGCCGTGCTTGCGGCGTACATCGGCGGCGGGGGCCTAGGCGACTTCATTACCGCGGGTATCGCCATGATGGCCCTGCCCCAGCTTTTGGTCGGCGCGATTCCGGCGACCCTGCTTTCGTTGGGGGCCGACCGCTTGTTTGGCGGCCTGCAAAGGGCGCTGACGCCCAAGGGCCTCTAAGGCGACAACAGTCTCCGAGCACGCGCGCTCGATGCCCGCCAATCGCACATGATCGACATCGTTAGTCTGGTCAAGCGGTTTCCCGGAACCTCGCGCGCCGCCGTCGATGGGCTGACGCTATCGATTGCCGACGGCGAAGTCTGCGTTCTGATCGGCCCTTCCGGTTGCGGCAAGACCACGACCATGCGCATCATCAACCGGCTGCTCGAGCCCGACGGTGGGACAGTCCGCGTCGGCGGCCGGAGCATCATGGACATCGACCCGGTGAGCCTGCGCCGCAGCATTGGTTATGTCATTCAGCAGGTCGGGCTGTTTCCACACTGGACCATTGCCGACAACGTGGCGACCGTGCCGCGGCTGCTCGCGTGGGACGAGGCGAAGACTACGGCGCGCACCGACGAACTGCTCACGCTGGTTGGCATGGACCCGCGAGCCTACCGTGGCCGATTTCCGCGCGAGCTTTCGGGTGGGCAGAAGCAGCGCGTGGGCGTAGCGCGTGCGCTGGCCGCCGACCCGCCCGTGATGCTCATGGACGAGCCCTTCGGCGCACTCGATCCCATCACGCGGACGCGCCTGCAGGACGAGTTTCTGAAGATCTTGTGCGAGCTTAACAAGACGATCGTGTTCGTCACCCACGACATCGACGAGGCGATCAAGATGGGCGATCGGGTCGCCATTCTTAGAGATGGCGCGCTTGTTCAATACGATACGCCGGAGAAAATCCTCGCGGCGCCGGTGGATCCTTTCGTCGAAAGCTTCGTCGGCGCGGACCGCGCGTTGAAGCGGCTGTCGCTGATCAGTGCCGATGACGCAAGCGAGCGGCTCGCCGGTGCGCTACCCTCAGGGTCCATCAACGCGCAAGCGAGCTTGCGCGACGCCTTGGCGCAGATGCTGGAGTCGGGCGCCGACGCTCTCGCCGTCGTCGATGCCGCGGCGCGGGTCACGGGGGTCCTGACCCTGGCGAGCATTCGCGCCCACACGCGGCTCGCTCGGAGCGCCGACACTCAGGCCATGAAAACCTGAGGCCCGAGCAGAATTGAGACGCCGCAGGACTCGTGCGGTGGCGCCTGTCGACAGCACTTTGACAGCGGCTCGTGCTGGAATACGAACCAGCGCAAGCTGTTTCCAGCTATGTTCGACAGCGGCACGACGACTGTACGAGATGCGACCTTGTTGGACGTTCGCCTCCGCTCGGAGCCGGGAGTGCTGGACCGAAAGGAGGATGGCCATGAAGCTCAATCAGCCCCCCAAGGATCGAGGCGCAGACCAGAACGGGCTACTGCGGTTTGTCAGTGCCCTACGGCGTGCGCTCAGCATCGCCGGCTCCCCGCGCGGGTTGGCGATGAGAGCCGCCCTGATTGCAGCATGCCTCGTTGCAGCGGTCCCCACCACGGCAGTGGCTGGCGGCGATCAATTCGATGCCGAGGCGGCGCCGCAAGCGGCGCCCGTGAATTACCAGGGGCTGTGGTGGGCTGCGCCTGCAGGCTCACAGTCGGGATGGGGACTTAACCTCGCGCACCAGGGCGACGTGATCTTTGCGACATGGTTCACTTACGCAGGCATTGACGGTCATGCGCAGTGGTACTTCATGACCCTCAACAAGCAGGCAGACGGGAGCTATGCCGGCGACTTGATGCAGAGCGTCCAGCCGCTGCCCCCGTGGTATTCCACGGGTTCCTTCAGCGCCAGCAAGCTGGTGATCTCGAACCACGGCACGGCCGCGCTGACGTTCAGCAGCCCGACCACCGGTACGTTTGAGTTCGTCAAGGACGGCAACCCCGGCATCTATGCCATCACCATGGAGGTGTTCGGGCCGCTGCCGACCTGTGTCTGGGGTGTTCAACCCGATTTGACCAAGGCGACCAACTATACCGACCTGTGGTGGGCCGCACCCGCAGGGGAAGAACCAGGATGGGGTGTCTACATCACCCAGCAGGGAGACGTGATCTTCGCCACCTGGTTCACCTATCCCTACTGGATGTCGGTGACTGCCACCAAGACCGGACCGAACACCTTCTCCGGCACCTTGATCCGTACGATCGGGCCGTCGTGCTGCTCTCCCATCTTCTTCCCCTCCGGTGTCACCCGCCTCGACGCCGGCACCGCAACCTTCACGTTCGCCGACGGTAATAACGCCACGTTTTTCTATGCCGTGAACGTGCTCGGGGGTGGCGGCACTACCATCTGGACCAAGCAGATAACTCGCCAGGTGTTCGAGCCCCCCGGGACGGTTTGCCAGTAGGGCGGTGGCTGTCCGGGACGCGGTTAAGGCTCGGCACCCCCCGCGTTCACCCAGCGCACGACTCGCTCCCCAAGATCCGCGTCCTGCGGTGAGGAGCGCTGAAGCCTACCGCTTCTTGGCCGCCTTCTTAGCCGGCGCACGCTTGGTTTTCGGGCGCGCTGGAGCCTTTTTCTTCTTTGCTGCTTTCGGCGCGGCCAGCTTCGCTACCGATTGTCCGGAAACGGGATCGGTCACGCCGAGCCCGCTGCCCAGGTCCTCGAGCATGTCGCGAACCCCTTCCAGCATGGCGAGCATCTGAGGACGTGCGTTCACGATACTCTGGAAAGTCCGCCACTCGCCTACGAAGCAGAATGTCTGGTCGCCTGTCTTGACCAGGCTTCCGCCGAGAAAGCCCTTGAACGCGGGTCGCGTCTTGCGATGCGCATCGACGAACTGCTGCTCGCTACCCGGTTTCACTTTGAAACGCACTACGTTGAATGCTGTCATGTCACCCCTCCGTTATCTGCCTTGACCCAAGGACATTGCTCGCGCGGCATTATGGTAGCAGGCGGATGCGTCTGCGCGTTAGGTAGCTGGACCCGAGACCTATGCGCTCCAACGATGCACAATAGGCACTACAGAATCGATCTGCGGGGGCACCTTGGAAATCAACGCGCGTGCGGAGTCCTTTCGCAACCCACACTACCGTCCTGGAGTGTTCGTCGTCCCCAACCCATGGGACGCCGGATCGGCGAAGCTGCTTGAATCGCTTGGGTTCGAAGCACTAGCCACGACTAGCGCAGGTTACGCCTTTTCACTCGGCAGGCCCGATGCCGCCGCTGCCGTCGACCGCGACGAGACACTGGCGAACATCCGTGCCATCGTTGAGGCGACGAGCCTGCCGGTGTCCGCGGATCTCGAGAATGGATTCGGCGATGACCCGCAGGCCTGCGCCGAAACGATTCGAATGGCCGCGGCCAGCGGGTTGGTTGGTGGCTCCATTGAAGATGCAACGGGTCGACCTAGCGATCCCATCTATCCGATCGCAGTAGCGGTCGAGCGCGTCGCCGCGGCCGTCGCCGCAGCGCGAGCGTTGCCTTTTCCTTTCATCCTCACCGCGCGTGCAGAGAACCTGATCACCGGTCGGCCCGACCTCGCCGATACGATACGCCGGCTGGAAGCGTTCGCCGCGGCCGGTGCTGACGTTCTATACGCGCCCGGCTTGACGACCCGCGACGCCATCAGCTCGGTAGTGCGTGCCGTTGCGCCAAAGCCGATAAACGTCGTCATGGGACTATCCAACGCCACCTTTTCCCTCGTCGAACTTGGCGATCTTGGCGTCAAACGAGTGAGCTTGGGATCGTCACTGGCCCGAGCCGCTTTTGGAGCGCTGTTGCGAGCTTCACGCGAGGTTCGCGACGCAGGAACGTTTACCTTCAGCCGCGAAGCGATGCCTTTTGCTGCGTTGAATACCCTGTTCGAGCGAGCAAGGAAGGTTTGAGTCGGGCGGAATTTGCCGCGATCCCAATTCGCTCGGCGGAGTTAGCTTGATCGTGGACTGGCATGATCCCTGATCCGGAGAAGGTTCGAGTCTGGGGAGCGCGCGCGCCCGCTTATGACCGGCTCTGTCGACGCTGGGAGATATTCGCTCTGCTCTCGAATCGCCTGATCGACTTGCTGCCCGCAGGCTTGCAGGGCCAGGTGCTGGACATCGGGGCCGGCTCAGGCTTGACTTCGGAGCTACTCCTCGCGCGCCACCCGGACTGCCAAGCCATTCTCATCGAGCCGTCCGAGGCGATGCTGAATATTGCGCGCCTGAATTTGGCCGGACGTTCGGTGCAATTCTTCGCCATGGGTCTTGACGGGGTCCCTGCGCACGATCTCCATGCGGTCGCTGCGCTCGCCTCCGCGTCGATGCAGTTTCTCAATCTTGAGCCTGCTTTCGCCACTTTGGCCCGCGTCATCGCGCCGGGAGGCTATGTGGCCTTCAATCTCTGGTGGCACCACTGGGAGGAGACGGCCGCAAGGAGCTGCATGACAGGTTGGCTGGATGTTGCGCAGGCCGCATGCCTGGACGCGCAGCTTCCGCTACTTCAGAGACCTGCTTCTTCCCCGCCCCAGCCTAAGACGCGAACAGAATTGACGGCTGCTTCCCATCAGCATGGCTTCCGGCTTCTCTTCGAGCACTGCGACGAATATCTCACGCCCATTGGCTTTGCCGTGGATTACGAGGCCATGGATCCACATTGGCCGGTGAAGGGATGCGCGAACGAGGATCGGCAGGCCCTGCTGACAAGAATGCACGAGCTCGCGCATGGAAAGTCTGAAACCATGGTCTCAACCCGCTTCTTGTTTCAAAGGACCACAGAACCCTGATCGATCAATTTGCGAGTCTTAACGAACGACTGGCGCCACCACGAGGGCTTTCCATGGCTCGATCTCGACAAAATGTTTCTACCGGCAGTCCTTACGAACCCATCGCAGGATTCTCGCGTGCAGTACGTATAGGCAACATCATCTCCGTGGCGGGCACTGCTCCCCTTGGCCCTGATGGCAAGACGGTCGCTGTCGGTGATCCCGCATCCCAGGCGCGACGATGCTTCGAAATTTCACGCGCCGCACTTGAGCAGGTGGGCGGCTCGCTCAAGGATGTAATTCGTACGCGAATTCTCCTTACTCGGATTGATGATTGGCGAGAAGTTGCGGCTGTTCACGGCGAATTCTTCCGTGACATTCGGCCGGTAAACACCATAATGCAGGTATCTCGCTTCATTGATCCTGAATGGCTTCTCGAAACTGAAGTTGACGCCGTGGCCCAGGATCAATGAGCCTCCGACGTCATTCCTTCACGCTCGGACCAGACTGGGCTGCGCTATCTGAAACATAGCAAGCGAACCGGGCCGATCGAGTGACGTGACGCCTCACAATTGATTGCCGGCCCCTGGTGAATAGCTGGCGCTCATGACGGCGTTGCTGATCAACGTGTCGCACTGAACAACGCCCTCGAAGCGCGACATCCCGGCATGGATGGTTACCATTCCGGCGTTCAACTCGACGGCCGATGCCGTGATTGTCACTGCGCCCGTCGCAGAGACTTTCACCCCCGAAGTTGACAATGTCACCGAGTTGCCATCGGAATCTTCGATACGTACAGCGCCCGGGCCGTCCTGCAGCGTGATCCGCTGACCGCCTGGCGTTTCGATAACGACACTGTTGTTCTCGTTGTCGTCGAGAATGCGCAAGGTCGCGCCATTGCGAGACCGAATTAGTTTCACGCTTGTCGCCTGTTCGCTACTCGAGGGTGGGCGCGCCTTTGCGTTCCACACTGCGCCGATCACATACGGTACCCTGATGTCCCCGCGCTCGAACGCTACGAGGACCTCGTCGTCGACGTCCGGTATGAACAAGGTGCCGCGATTCTGCCCGGCCATCATGGTCGCCACTCGCGCCCAGGCGTCGGTGGGTCCATCGCTCAGGCCGGAGACGCGCACCAGGACACGTGCCAGATTGTTCGGATCTCGATTGTCAAGGACCGAAGCCGAATAGACGCCATGCAACGCGACCATATGAAGTCTCCTTGATAGGACGAATCTGCATTATGAGTCCCTGTTGGCTTAGAATGCCCGGGAACCCGTCGGATTACTCGCCTCCTTTCACCATAGTCCGTTGATTGCAGGTTCGACCCTACGGCGCACCAGATCCACGCCGAGCATTCCGCGATGATCACGGCTGGACGAACGCAGAGCGTGGCCGACCGGCTGATCCAGCGCCGAAAGAGACAGCGGCTGGCCGACGACATCGCCAGCTTCAGTGTCACTGGCATGATCGTCTTGAGCATCTTGTCGCTTCTCCTGCCGCTTGTGCTGACGCTGTCCATGTCGTTCGACGCGCGTGACTATCTCGGTGGTTTCCCGCCCATGGAGCTTTCGCTGCGCTGGTACGAGAAGTTCTTCTCCGATCCGTACCTGCTAAAGGGGCTGAAGACCAGCGTACAGCTCGCAACTCTAACCGCGCTCATCGCGAGCGGCCTTGGACTCTCTGCTGCGGTGGCGCTGGATCGCCTGCCACGCCGCTCCGCCGAGGTCGTCATCTCGCTCTTCCTGTCGCCACTTATCGTGCCTGGAGTGGTCATCGGTTTCGCGTTGCTTATTTTCTATGCCCGCGTCGGCGCTGAAAACACGTTCCTGCGGCTGCTGGGCGGACACGTGCTGATTACCTTTCCCTACGCCATTCGAACCGTGCTGGCAGCGCTCGGCGGCATCGGCCCGTCGGTCGTCGAAGTTGCTCAGTCGCTCGGCGCAAGTCCCACCAAGGCATTCTGGACGGTCACGTTTCCGCTGGCGAAGACCGGTATCGCCGCCGGTGCGATCTTCGCTTTCGTGTTCTCGCTCGACGACGTTGCCGTGAGCATCTTTCTTTCCGGCCCCGATCGCTATACGTTGCCGGTCGCGCTGCTCAGCATGCTGCACGCAAACTTCGACCTGACCATTGCAGCAGTGGCTGTGCTGATCATGGGTACGTCAATCGCGCTGATGCTGCTCCTCGACTGGGTCGCCGGGCTCGATCGCGTGATCGGAGCGGGCTATTACAAAGCGTAGCGATGGCCCGACCGGTCCTTGAGCTGCGTCATGTGAGCAAACGCTATGCCGGCACGGCCGCTGTAGCCGATGTCTCGTTTTGCGTCGAGAGTGGGCAGATTCTCGCGCTCCTCGGCCCGAGTGGCTGTGGCAAGACTACGACCCTGCGCATGATCGCCGGCTTCGTCGAACCTGACCAAGGGACGATCGAGATCGGCGGGCGTGATATGCGCAATGTCCGCCCGCACGAGCGCAGTGTAGGTCTGGTGTTTCAGGACTATGCATTGTTTCCTCATCTCAGCGTCGCGCAGAACGTAGCTTACGGACTGCGCCAGCGAGGCGATGCGAAAAGCACGATCGCGCGTCGCGTCAAAGAAATGCTGGCACTCGTCCATCTCGATAGCTTCGGCGATCGCCGGCCCTCTGGACTTAGCGGAGGCCAGCAGCAGCGCGTGGCGCTGGCGCGCGCGATGGCAATCACACCGGAGGTGATGCTGCTGGACGAGCCGCTGTCGGCACTCGACGCGAAGCTCAGGCAGGAGTTGCGCTTCGAGCTCAAGCAGATCCTGCAAGCGGCCCATTGCACGTCGCTGATTGTGACGCACGATCAGGAGGAGGCGATGAGTCTGGCAGATGAGATCATCGTGATGAATCACGGACGCATCCTGCAGCAGGGGAACGCCGCAGCGATCTATCATGCGCCGCGAACTCGAACCGTGGCGGAGTTCATCGGCCGGACAAACTGGTTCCAAGGAAACCTCGGGCCGCCGGTCACAGCGTTGCTTCGCGAGTTCGTGACGACTGAGGGAAGATTTGTGGTGGCTGCCGACGCTGCAATCGACGGCGCGATCGCGCAATTCTGCGTTCGCCCCGAGCGACTACGAATCGTGGCTGCGGACGAGCCGGTCGGCGAGGGACTGAATGTCATGCTGGGCACACTCGTCAGCGCGGCATATCTAGGTTCCGAGATCCATCATGTGGTCAGGCTTTCGTCGGGCCGTACGATCATCTGCGCCGAGCAGAATCTGGATCAGGCGCTGCCTGCTGCCGGTACGCTGCTCAGGGTCGTATTCCGTCCCGGCGACTGCATTCTTACGGCTTGATAAGAGAGGACAGGCGATGCCGTTCGTGACTGCCAATGGGGTCCGGACGTATTGCGAGATCGCGGGTGAAGGTGAGCCGCTGCTGCTCATCGCCGGCAACGGGATGGACCATACGGCATTTCGCGATCAGGTGCCTGCCTTCGCGGCGCATTTTCGGTGTGTGACGTACGACCTGCGCGGCATTGGCCAGTCGGAAGTCCCGGAATCCGGCTACACTGTCCCCGACATGGCGCGCGACGCCTTCGACCTGCTCACCGCCCTGAATTTGCCCAGTGCCCACGTGGCCGGCTACTCGCTCGGCGGCGCGATCGGGTTGCAGATGGCGATCGAAAGGCGAAAGCGCGTGAAGTCGCTCTCGCTGTATTCGACGTTTTCGCACGTCGAACCGTATCTGCGCCGCCGCTACGAAATCCTAGTCAAGATCCTGCTCGAGACCACGCCCGAGCTGTGGGCCATGTTCACCGCGTTCAGCGCGTTCGGTGAGGAATACATCAACGCCCACGACGCAGAAATCGAAAAGGAAGTGGCGCTGCGGATTTCACGTTGGCATGGCAGTGGTGCGCCCTCCAAGGCGGGTTTGCTCGGGCACTATCAGGCCATCCTTGGCCACGAGGTCAGGTCGCGCTTGTCCGAAATCCAGTGCCCGACATGGATTGCCGCCGGAGGCTCGGACCCCGTCGCCCCGCCCTCCTACGCGCGCTACCTCCATGAGCATATCGCCGGATCGCTGCTTTCCGTCTATCCAGGAGCCCCGCACCGCTTGCTCAACTTCACGCCGCAGTTCACCGCGGACGCGCTGGCCTTCCTCCTTAAGCTGCGCGACGCGGCTTGAAAGCGCCACGAATTCCGAGCCATGCCGGGTGTATATTTCCCTTGAAACAGCGCCGCGAAACACATGATGACTAACCACCTGGCGACCTCGCTGATCATTTCGGCTGACTCCCACGTTCTCGAACCCGGTGATCTCTGGACCAAGGCGCTAGGGAGCCGCTTCGGCGATGCGTTGCCTCGCATCGTCAATGGTTTCGACGGTCACGAGGGCACCTTTTTCTATCTCGGCCGCCCCGGCGAAGCGGCGAGGATCGACGAACTGGTTAATGCGGTAGGTGATGACGCGCGCGTCAACGAGCTCGTGCAGGCGGGCAGCGATCCCGTGTTCCGCATGAAGTTGATGAAGGCCGACGGCGTTTCGGCCGAGGTGCTCAACCCGACCTTCGCCTTGTGGGTTCCGCGGATTCCAGATCCAGCGATGCGGCGCGCCTGCGCGGAAGTTTTCAACGACTGGATCGTCGAGTATTGCGCTGCCGCTCCCCAGCGTCTACTGGGTGTGGCTATTGTTCCCATCGACGACGTAAGCTGGGCCGTGAAAGAAGCCGAGCGCATCGTCCGTCGCGGCGCTCGGGGCATCATGGTTCCGACGCAACCCATCGATGGCGCAGCGCCCTACCGCAGCATACTTTACGATCCCTTCTGGGCCATTGCCGAGGAAGCGCGCGTCCCGGTCACGCTGCATATCGTGACTGGCCGCGTCCGCGATCCGTTCACCTATCACGGCGCCGACGAGCGCGGAGATGTTCCACGCTCGTTCCTGGAACTGTTCGGCGAAGCGGCGCCGGTGCTCGCCAACGAGTTCATCTTCGGCGGCATCTTCGATCGCTTTCCAAAGCTCAGGATCTTCCTGTCCGAATATGATGCGTCGTGGCTGCCGATCCTGAAGTACCGCGTCGATCGCATCGAGAAATTTCCTGGTCTGACCACTCTCAAGCGTCCGGCGCGTGCTTACATCGACGAAAATGTCTTCGTCGGCATCATCAACGACCCGCTCGCCGGAAAGCTGCGTCAGGAGATCGGCGTGGACCGCATCATGTGGGGATCGGATTTCCCGCACCCGCCCTGTCCGTATCCTCACACCCGTGAGCGCATCGGGGAGATTCTGGCAGGCATTCCGGAAGCGGATCGCACAGCGATCGTGTCAGGCAACGTGACCCGTCTTTATGGCATCGAGGCAGCCGCTCTGTAGCGAATGAAAGGGACACTCGACATCGTCGGCAGCAATTTGATCGACGGCATTGCCGACAAGCCGCGGAAGAACTGTTCGCTGCGCGTGCGGGATGGCCGCATCGTTGCGCTGTGGGAAGGTTCTCAGGTGCCTGCTGAAGCAGCAGGCCCCGCCGATCGCGTGATCTCAGCCAGTGGCAAGACGGTGATGCCGGGACTCATCGACGCGCATTGTCACATCAGCTACGGCGAGGGGCGCACTGCGGAGGAGGTCGACGTCTATGGCGGCGCGGAATGGGCCGCGGTCCGTGCCGTGTGGAACTGCGACAAGGTGCTGCGCGCAGGCGTCACGTCGTTCTGCGATCCGGGTTCGACGTGGCTCGTCGCCGTCACGGCGCGCGACGCCATTGCCAGCGGCATGTATCCGGGTCCGCGCATCTTCGCTGCGGGACGTCACATCGTCGGCGACGGGGGCTTCGCGGATTACTTTCCGACGTGGTTGGGCATGCCGGCTTCCGCCGAGGGCGTGCTCTGCCAGACACGCGAGGAGATGGTGCGCGAGGTGCGGCAGCAGGTGAAGAACCGTATCGACCTGGTCAAGATCAGCGGCGACAGCCAGGCGCAGGAACGGCTCGACCATGCGGGGCCATGTCTCTCCGACTACGAAATGCAGGCCATCGTGTCAACCGCGCACGGGCTTGGACGCAAGACCACGATTCATGCGCGCTATGCAAACACGGTCGTCGCCGCGGTGCAGGCAGGAGTCGATTGGGTGATCCATGCTTCGTACATGCGCACCGAGGACATCGGCCTGGTGCGCGACGCGCAAACGCCGATCTGCCCGACCTTTACTTTTACCGCCAACATCGTCGAATGGGGTAAGGAGGTCGGCGTCGATCCCAACTACATCGAGGTCAAGAAGCGCGAGCTCGATGCGCTCGCCAACATCCATCGCCGCGGGCATGAAGCGGGCATTCCCATGCTCGCAGGGTCCGAAGCAGGCTTTTCGGTGACGCCCTATGGCGAGTGGCATACGCGGGAGCTCGAGCTGATGGTGGATCTCATCGGCATGAGCCCGATGGCGGCGATCAAGTCGGCGACCAGCCGCAATGCTCAGGCGTTCGGGTGGACAGGCGACGTGGGGACGCTCGCCCCGGGCGCGCGCGCCGACATCCTGATCGTCGACGGCGATCCGCTCGCCGATATCGGCATGCTAGCCGACTCCAGGAAGATTTCGACGATTCTGCACGACGGGGACGAAGTGGATCGAGCCAAGCCGATTGCCGAGCGCAGGAGGATGGCTCACGAACGGGGGTTCAACGTCTCGACGACCAGACTAGGTCGCACGGAAACCAGGAGGAGAAAGCCATGAGCAGATTCACTCGCCGCAGCTTCCTTGCTAGCAGTGCCGCTTTGATCGCGGGAGCAAGCTTGCCTAGCCGGGCGCAAGCACCAGTCGCGCTTACCGGCATCGACTGGGGCGGCCCGCTCATCGAGGCGACCCGCAAGATCACAGCCGGTGACAAGGACGTCGACATCACGTGGGACCTGCATTCCGGGGGTGCCGGGACCGTGCTGCCCAAGATCAAGGCGGCATGGCCGAATCCGAAATACGACTTCGTCGCCTGCTGGAACCCGGTGTATGTCACGATGATCAACGAGGAATGGCTCGAGCCTCTGAATCCGGACGAAATGCCGAATCTGCGCGACGTGCCGACCGAATACTTTTTCAAGGACAAGAACGGTGCGATCGTCAACGTACCGCGCAGCCTTGCCGGAATGTTCTGGGGCTATCGCACCGACAAGGCACCGGTCAAGGTCGAAAAGATCGAGCAGCTCTTCGACAGCAAGCTCAAGGGCCAGATCTGCTGGCCGGGTCCGAGCATCAACTCGAACCTGCAACTACTCTCTCTCGCTCTTTCCGCAGGCGGAAACGAGAAGAACATGGAGCCGGGTTGGGAGCTTCTCAAAAAGCTTGCCAAGTCGGGGAACATCGGCCGCGTCGCCGCGACCGAAACCGACTTCATCAATTCGATATCAACAGGAGAAACCTCAGTTGCCTTCTGGAACATGTCACCGTGGAAGAAAGTGTCGAGCAATTTCCCGGTGAAGGTGCTGACACGCGTGCCCGACGAAAAGGGTATGAAGGCGTTCATGTACCAGGACGGCTGGGTCGTGCTCAAGACTTCGAAGCAGAAGAAGGCTGCCAAGGATTACCTCAACTTCTTCATCAGTCCGGAGAACAATCAGGCGTTCAACGAGATGCTTGGCCAGGGTACGACGAACCGGAAAGCGAAGGCCAGCGGCTTCGCAGAAAATATCGCGTTCAAGCAGGACGAGCTTGCGAAGTACGCGTACTTTCCGGATTTCACCGTGCTAGCCGCGCAGCTCAACGATACTGTCAAACGTTTTGAAACGGAGATCGTGCCGCTGCTGTAACGCAAGAGCCTGAAGCGGCATGAACGCGCGTCACGGAACTGCGCTTCTCCTACCCGCCGTTGCAGTCGTAACGATTCTGCTTATCGTGCCGCTGCTGCTGGTTGGCGACGAGAGCTTGCGGCTCTTCGTGTCGGGGCGCGTCGGCTCAGCGCACGACGCACCACTGACCCTGCAGAATTACGCCGAGCTCCTTCGAGCGGCCTACGGGCGCTATTTTGCCGACACCTTCCGGCTGAGCCTCATTGCATCCGTGCTGGCGGTTGTGCTCGCCTATCCGATCGGCTACAAAGTCGCGCGCGAGTACCGGCCGCGCGTAAGGCGCGCCTGGATCGCATTTCTCGTGGTAATGCTCTTCTTAAGCATTCTCATCCGTGTCTACGCCGTATCGCTCGCCACTGGGCCTTCGGGCTTTGGCCGCTGGCTCTCAGATCTTCTGGGCTTGTCGCTCAACAGCCGCGGCTACGCCGAGATCTCCATTGTATTCGGGCTTCTGCACTGTCTCATTCCCATGGCGGCGATCGTGCTGCTCGCTCCGTTGCAGGCGCTCAACCCGAGACTTGTCGAGGCAGCGCAGGCGCTTGGCGCGCCGTCCTGGAAGGCGCACGCGACCATCACCCTACCCCTCTCCGCGCGCGGCGTGCTCGCAGCGTTCATGCTGTGCTTCACCTTCTGCATCAGCGCCTTTGTGATACCGATGGTGTTGGGCAAAGGCCGCGTGCTCTTCGTTTCAAACCTGATCTACAGTCGTTTCGGCGAAATCGGGAACTACCCTGGAGGATCGGCGCTGTCGATCACGCTGCTCGCACTGTCGCTGATCGTTGTCTACGCGCTGGACCGCGCCGCCGGTAGCCGATGGCGCAAGCTGTAACGTTCGTCGAGACTTGGTAAGACGAGGATTGGTGTCCAAGCAATTTCACAATCCAGAGCCGTTTCGCTCGGAGAACCGTCCCTATTCGATGGCGGTCAAGGCGGGGAAACTCGTATTCCTCGCCGGCCAGCTGGGCGTGGAATTTGTCGGCGGCAAGCGGATCGTGGTCGCGCCCGGCGACGCGGCCCGCCAGATCGAAACGATCTTCGGCAACATGGCGAAGATGCTGCAAGATGTTGGAGCGAGTCTGGCCGACGTGTGCTGGCTGCAGATTTTCGTGACCAACATCGACGATCGCTTGGCGATGGATCCCGTGCGGCGGCGATTCTTCGGAGAAACCGATCTTCCGGCGGCGACGATGGTAGAGGTATCGCGACTCGCTCTGCCCGGCGCTGTGGTCGAGGTGAACGCGATTGCGGTCGTCGAGGACCGCTGAATCGCAAGGAACCTTGCAACGCTGCGATCGAGGACCGTTACAGCAGGTGAGGTTACAACGCCGCGGTCGCCTGGAATTCGATCAGGAGGCCTGGGTCCGCGAGATGGTTAACCTCGACGATCGTGCTCGTCGGTAGCTTGTCTTTGAAAAATTCCATGCGCGCCGCGACGATGTCCTTGAACTGGCGGATGTCGGTAGTGTAGACGACGATCGACACGATATCCGCGAGCGTCCCGCCAGCCGCCTCCAGGACCGTCTGCATGTTGCGGATCGCCTGCCGCGCCTGCTCCGCCATATCGCCGGGCCCCACAAGATTACCGTCGGCGTCGCGGGAGAGCTGTCCGGAGAGAAAGATCAGCGTGGATGGATTATCGACACGGATGTAGTGGTGGTAGATGTTGGATCGGACATTCTTCAGGTTCTTCGGATTGCCGCGGGTGATCCTGGTCATGCCTCCTCCCGTTCCGGGCCCACGATGCGGGTGCGCAAAGGGGCGAATCCCTCGATAGCGATCTCCACGACGTCGCCCGGCCTCAAGTAGAGCTCTTCAGCGTTCGGCTGGCCGACCGCTACTCCCGCGGGCGCCCCCATCGCGATCAGATCGCCCGGCTCGAACGGCATCCAACGCGAGAAGTGCTCGAGGACGTCGCCGATGCGAAAGATCATGTCTCCGGTGTGCACCCGCATGCGTTGTTCTCCATTCACCGCGCATGTGATCCAGAGGTCGTGCGGATCCGCGACCTCGTCGAGCGTGATCAGGTAAGGTCCGACCGGGCCAAAACCGGGCATGTTCTTGGACGTCCAGAACCGTGTTCCTGAAGCAACTTCCTGCTTCTGGATCTGGCGCGCGGTAAGGTCGTTGGTCAGCGTGATGCCGGCGATATAGGACAGCGCGCTTGCTTTCGCGACACGCGCGGCATGCTTGCCGATGATGAACGTGAGCTCCGGCTCGTAGTCGAGCGTCGTGATTCCCTGCGGCCGCACGACCGCCGCATCGTCGCCGACCATCACCGAGCTCAGTTTGACGAAGCCGGTCGGCTCCTTGGGAATCTCCTTGATCAGCTGGTTTCGCACCAGCTCGTCAAGATGCGATTTGTTGTTCTTCCCGACACAGAAAAAGAGCCGCGCATCGGGAATCGGCGGCAAAACCCGAGCGTCGTGTCGACGCAGGCGGATGCCATCTCCGGCTCGGCCGCTCGCGGCTCCGTCGAAAGCGCGTTTTGCAGCCGCAATAGCAGATGGGCCGGCAGCAATCAGCGATCTCAAGGAGGTCGGTAACTTCTCGTCCGGATGAGCGCGATGCAACGCGGCCTCGAGGTCGACAATGTCACCGTCGAGCCAGGCACCAACCTTGGGCTCGGCGGCTGATTCGGTTCGGGCGAAAGTCAGGAGTTTCACGCCGCCGGCCACTCCACGACATGATCGGAGAGGTCCACCGGCTCAAGTGTCGCAGGTCGCATCCGGTTGGTGCCGAGATAGAGAAAGCCGATGATCGCGTCTGTCGGCGCCAGACCAAAGGCCGATTTGATTTCGGGATCGTACGCCGCCTCCCCCGTCTTCCACGCGCAGCCGAAGCCCAAGGCGAAAGCGGCGACCATGATGTTTTGCGCTGCGGCTCCCCCGGACAGGATCTGCTCGATCGCGGGAATGTGTGACTCGTGGTTCACCTTTGCCCCGACAACCACGACCAACGGCGCGCGCAACGGCCTGTTTTTCTCTTTTTCGATTTGCGCGGGCGTTGCGTCGGGATGGCGCCGTCGGTAAGCTTCCGCGAACAAAGCGCCGAGCCGGTCGCGCGCGATGCCCTTGAGGACGGTAAATCGCCATGGGCGCAATCGTCCATGGTCCGGGGCGCGTGCCGCTGCAGATAGTATGGTGTGCAGCTCGAGCTCGTCAGGTGCAGGATCGCCCAGTTCGCTGCCGGATACTCGCGTTGTGAGAGCGTCGATTGCTTCCATTGCTTCACCATCCCGGTATGTTATGAGTCGCCCTGGTACTCTCGCAAGCCGATAAACCACGCCCCTGGTTGGAGGAACACAATGGCCGCACGCAAGCTCACCCGCAATGACCTCGCCGAGGCAGCCCAGAAGTACAAGAACTGGGGCCGATGGGGACCCGACGACGAGATCGGCACGCTCAATCTCGTGTCGCCGGAAGACATCGTGGCAGCAGCGCGGCTCGTGCGCAAGGGCACGGTCATTTCGCTGGCGCTCAATTTCGACCAGCGCGGCCCGCAAGGCGCAAAGAGCAAATATCCTTCGCTTGGGCGCGTCAATCCCGTGCATACCATGCTGCGCACGGGAACGGACGCCTATTCCGGGGTCCTCGATCATCGCGGCATTCGCGCTGCGGACGACATGGTCGTAATGCCCTTGCAATGCGGCACGCAATGGGACGGTCTCGGCCACGTTTTCTACGAGAACTTCATGTGGAACGGATACGATTGCCGCGAAGTGACCTCCGCCGGCGCCCAGAAATGCGGGATCGAAAAGACCAAGGCGAAGATGGTAGGCCGCGGCGTCTTTCTGGACGTACCGCGCGCGCTCGGTAGAGAACTGCTTGAGGATGGCTACGGCATCACCTGTGCCGATCTCGATCTCACTGCAGAAAAACAGGGCGTCGCGGTGAAGCGCGGGGATTTCGTGGTCGTGCGCACCGGACAGATGGAGGCCAAGCTAGAAGCGGGAAGCTGGGATGGTTATCCCGGAGGCGACGCACCAGGATTCGCGTTCGAGACGCTGGAATGGATCAAACGCACACAGCTCGCCGCACTCGCGAGCGACACCTGGGGCTGCGAAGTGCGCCCCAACGAAACCGAGCCCGGCATCAACCAGCCCTGGCACTGGATCACCATCCCGATCATGGGGATGACCATGGGTGAGATCTTCTACGTGAAAGAGCTGGCCGAGGATTGCGCGGCCGACGGCGTCTACGAATTCCTTTTCGTCGCGCCTTCACTTCCGATCACCGGAGCGGTCGGCTCTCCGACGAACCCGTTGGCGATCAAGTAGGAAAACGATGGCCAGGATGACGGGTGCGCAGGTCCTCGCCACGATGCTGCAGGGCTACGGGGTGTCGCACGTCTTCATGGTCCCGGCCGTCCTCCGTCGCACGTTCGCCGAGATGGAGCGCCGCACGAGCATCAATAGAATTCACACCCACGGCGAAAAGGCGGCGGCGTACATGGCGGATGGCTACGCCCGCGCCTCCGGCCGCCCCGGCGTCTGCATGGCCCAGGTCGTCGGCGCGCTCAACCTCGCCGCGGGTCTGCGCGACGCGTGGCTCGCGCATTCGCCGGTGATCGCCTTCACCGGTGGACGCGATCCCAAGACCAAGTTCCGCAAGGTGTATCAGGAAGTCGACGACATTCCCGGCTTCGAGACCGTCACCAAGTGGAATGCCACCGTCGATGCCGTGGATCGCATCCCTGACATGCTGAGGCAGGCGTTTCGCGCCGCCGTCACCGGCGCGCCGGGCCCGGCGCACTTGCAGTTTCGCGGCAACGAGGGCCAGATCGATCAGGAAGAGGCCGATATGGAGCCTCTTTGTGAGCCGCTGTTTGGGGAGGTGCCTCCCTTTCGCCCGGAGCCGGATGCCGCTAGCGTGCATGCTGCGGTCTCACTCCTGCAGCAAGCGCAGAAGCCCGTCATCATTGCGGGCGCAGGCGTCCGCGCGTCGGGAGCCGCACACGAGCTCATCGCGCTGGCTGAAAAGCTGCAGGTACCCGTCGCGACGTCGTTGAACGGCAAGGACTCGATTCCTGGCTCGCACCCCTTGTCGGTAGGCGTTGTCGGCACCTATTCGCGAGAGAGCGCGAATCGCGTCGTCGCCGCGACGGATCTTGTGTTGTTCGTCGGCACCGAGGCAGGCGGGATGACGACGCACTTCTGGACTGCACCGCCCGTTGGAGTTGCCGCAATCCAGATCGACATCGATGCGGAGGCCCTCGGACGCAATTATCCGCTGCAAGTCGCAGTCAACGGCGACGCGAAGGTCACGCTCGCGCGCATGCTCGATCAAGCCGACGCAGCGACTGCAGCACGACGCGAAGCCTGGCTTCAAACAGTGCGCGGCATCTGTGAGGAATACGCCAGGAAGTATCGCGATCTGCTCGCGTCGGACGCCGTGCCGATCCGCCCCGAGCGCATTTGTGGCGAGCTAACGTGCCACACACCCGACAACGCGATCGTCGTGGTCGACACGGGCCATGCGGGTATGTGGATGGGCGGAATGTATGACCTCACGAGCCTTAACCAGGATTACCTGCGCAGCGCCGGGCATCTCGGCTGGGCTTTCCCGGCCGGGCTCGGAGCGAAATGCGCCTGTCCCGATCGCCCGGTCATCACTTTCACCGGCGACGCGGGACTGTGGTATCACATTGCCGAGATCGAAACTGCTGTGCGATGGCGCATCAACGCGGTGACCATCGTCAATAACAATTCGAGCGGAAACCAGTCGAAGCGCGGCTTCGACCGCGTCTACGGTGGCAGCCAAACCGAGCAGGCGCGCGAGCTTTGGACCTTCAACCCGGTGAACTTCGCGCGGCTTGCCGAGGAGATGGGTGCGCTTGGCTTGCGTGTCGAGAAGGCGGCAGAGTTCGCGCCGGCGCTTGCGCATGCGCTCCGAGCGAATCGGCCGGCGCTGATCGACGTGGTAACGGACATCGAGGCGCTCGCGCCACTGGCCTGGGATAAAGCGCGCTAGATCGACCGCTGGCGTTCGGCGCCGCAACTGGAGGAAACATGAGAGCACGACTCGAAGCACTCCTGGCGGCGACGTGCCTCGCGCTTTCACCGTTCTCGTCGTCTGTGGCGCAAAGCTATCCGTCCAAGCCCATCCATATCATCGTTGCGTTCGCGCCGGGAGGACCTGTCGACGTAGTCACGCGTGTCGCAGCCGACAAGCTGCCCGAGATTCTTGGCCAGCCAGCGGTTGTCGAGAACCGTCCGAGCTCGACCGGCAATCTTGCGGCGCAGGTGGTCGCGAAGTCGTCGCCCGACGGCTACACGATCCTAGCGACATCGAGCGCATTCGCCGTCAACGTCTCGCTCTCGCCGAATGCAGGTTACGACGCCGAGCGAGACTTCGCACCGATCATTCAGGCGGCGACGCAGCCCAATGTGATCGTAGTCAATTCGGGGTTTGCGGCAAAAACCCTGGACGAATTACTGACGATGGCGAAGACCATGAAGCTCGCGTACGCCTCACCCGGTAACGGGACCACGCCGCACCTAACCGGGGAGCATCTCTTCAAGGCGATCGCGAAGGTCGACGTGGTCCCCATACCCTACAAGGGGGCAGGTCCGGCCGCCGCTGCGGTGGTGGCAGGTGAACCACCGATCGGCTCGCTCGCGGTGACGGCACCGCTGCCATTCATTCGATCGGGGCAGATTCGCGCTCTTGCGATTTCCAGCGCCACACGAAACAAGCTCCTGCCGGACGTGCCAACGTTCAAGGAGCTGGGATATCCCGAGATCGAGGAATACACCTGGGTTGCGTTTTTCGCGCCCGCTGGCACACCGCCTGAAGTCGTGCAGAAGCTGAACGACGCCTTCAATCGCATCCTGCAGATGCCCGATGTTCGCGAGCACCTGGAGTCTCTCACTTTTGAGCCCATCGGCGGCTCACCGCAGCAGTTTGCGAACTACGTTCACTCCGAGGTCGCGAAATGGGCGACCGTGGTAAAGCTAACCGGGGCGAAGCTGGAATGAGGGCGCGCTGTGGTATTTCCTAACCAGGCTGCTCGCAAAGGCCCAGTATTCGCTCTTGTTGGGTGCACGCCCTGCGTGGTGGGGCTCTGGGCGCCGCTCTCACGGACATACACCCGCGTAACTCTTTTGCGGTCGGCTGATAGTAAGACCAACCTTGCCCGAGCGCCGGCAGCGCAAGCTGAACTTCTCGCCATTTGGGATGCCCTTTGTCTTGGAGTGTTTTAAAGTTTTCACATAGCGAGCGAGCAAAATGGGCGAGACTGTCCTTGGTCTGGGCCAGATGATAGTCGTAGGTCACTAGAAACGCCTTGACGGCCAATCCTGCAACGTCCTCGGTCAAAAGGTTCGGATAGTTGGTGGCGAGAACTGTCGCCGGAAAGTAGGTTTTCAGTGCCGCCTTGCTGGCGGCCTGGTTCGGATCGAACTTCAGCAATTTGATGTATTGCCGCACTTCCGGATGCATGTCCACAAGCAGTTTGGCGGGCTGCCCGGCAACGACCACTACCACGTCGACCGACTTGTCAGTGATCAGCTTGACGAGCGCGTCTTCGTTGGAAAGGAACGTTGCTTTCGAATCGGGGAGTGGTTCGCTGAACATCAGTCGATAAAGCGTTGCAGTCGTCAACGCTGTGCCGCTGCCAAGCTCACCCGCGTTGATCCGAGCCCCTTTGATCTCATGCACGTAGTTCATGTCCGAGTCGGCTCGGACCAAGAAATAAATTTCTTCGTTGTAGAGTGGCATGATCACGCGGAGGGGCCGGATCATAGCGCCTGCTTCGGCGTTTCCCGAAGCGGCCTGATCGAGAAATGCCTGGAATACGTCAGACTGCACGATCGCAAGCTTGACCCCGGGCTCGTATCGCAGCCGCCGCACATTCTCCGCGGAGCCCGCCGATGGCAACGCCTCGAGATCGATGTCTGCCTGAGGCGCGACGAATGAAGCAAGATCACGCCCAATGACGATATATGTCCCGCGCGCCGATGCCGTTACGATCTTGTATGCGTCGGCTGCCGATCCTCCTGGGGAGTGAAACCAAAGCGCTGCAGCAAGCAGGCTTGCGGTCAAATTTTTCTGCATTCTATTTAGTCTGCGTCGTAGAACCCGGGTCACAGAATCCAAGCGCGGCAACGGCTTTCGTACAATTCGGCATCCGAGGCATCGCGGGCTCATTGTCTGCGCGACGATCGTGCGCTCCCTTCTGACCCCCCGCTGCGAGTGGAACGGACGATGACACGACTGCTGGGTCGGACGGCGCTTGCGACGCGTCCTTCGACGATATCGTCGTTGATCTCGTTTCCCGAACGGATTGTGCCGCGGTAGCCGGGTTGGCTGACGTCTGCTCTGGAAGAGCGCTTGTCGCCGCCAAGAGTCGCGCGGCAGCATCGCCACCGATGGATCCGCGCGCAGTAACCTGGTCGGCAGGAGCGCTCGCGGAACCGTTTGGTTTGGATTCAGCGCCAATCTGGATGGCAGTTGGCATTCCCGCGGCCGGCGAATTCGGCTGAGTCAGCTCTCCGTTGCTGTCCGAGGCGTTGAGCCGAATCCCTTTTGATTCGGCTGCAGCTGTGATGCCGGGCGTCAGCTTCATATCAGCGAGCCACTGCTTGAGTTGTGGTAGATCGCGGTAGATGGAGTACGCAGATATAGCCGCCACGATCACGACTACGGCATACACAGACACGCGTGACCATCGATCCGGCGCATCCGCAGCCGAGATCGGAAATTCAAGCGAAGATGCGACAGGAGTGACCGCGAGCGTTGCAGACTCGGACACGATTGTCGCACTGCTCGATATCCAAGGGGTGCCTTCTACTTCGCTTAACGTAGGCGTCGGAGCTTCAGACTGTGCAGGTAACTCGGCGCCGCACTGATAGCACTGGCCGGCCGCGCAATCATTGACTGCATCACAGTGCCTGCACGGCTTTAGTTGCAAGGGTGAGCCACAGTCGTTGCAAAACTTGGAGCTCACTGGATTACAGTGTTTACAGAATTCGCAAATCGCGGAAGACATCGGATCAACTCGAGGAAAATCTGATACAGCGGGTCGTCCGGTACGCATTCCGCATTTTTCTCCGGCGCGAAATCAGGGTACGACCAACGCACAGGAAATGCAAACTCAGTAGCCGTTAGACCAGCGTGGGTATCTAGAACCAGTTCCAAGCTTCGGTCACCAAGTCTCCGCGCACGGCGCGGCCTGCTGATACGGACGCGAATCTGCCGGTGATTGTCCTACAGGGGGTGCCGCTAATCCGAGAAACTTCCATCGTTCCAGCTCGCTCCAATTTTTGACAGGGGAACGCAAGGGTATGCGCGTCTCGAAAAAGATCTGGATCACGGGTCTCGTCTTGGCGACGATGGTGGCGCTGGTTGCGACCTTCGAGTGGAACTGGCTGCGCCATCCCCTGGCTTCGTACATGAGCGAGCGCCTGGGGCGGCCTTTCGCCATCGATGGCGATATGCACGTCGAATGGTCCAGACGGCCGCTGCTGCTGCTCGAAGGGGTGAGCATCGCGAACGTGCCACAATCCGCACAGCCTGTCATGGCGCGCGTGCAACAGGTCGGCGTGCGCGTCGATCCACTGTCTTTGTTGCGCGGCACGCTGGTGTTTTCGGAGCTGAGCCTCGTGCAGCCGCGGGTTCTGCTCGAACGCGTCGCGGACCGGCGCGGCAACTGGGAGTTTGGATCGGCGCAGGACACGCCTCAGATCGGTCAGCTTCTGATCGACGACGGAGAGTTTCGCTACACCGATGCGCTGGATGCGACCAACGTCGCCTTCCACGTTGCGTCGACTTCCCGGCCTGGAAGCAGCGCCCTGCCCGTACATTTCTCCGGCGAGGGAACACTGCACGATCGGCCCATCAAGATCGAAGGCGATGCCGCGTCGCTTCTCGCGCTGCGATATGGCGAGCGGCCCTATCGCCTCGACGTCGAAGTGCGCTCGGGGGATACGGATGCGCACTTCGACGGCACCCTGGTGCCGAACCGTCCCGACACACTCGAGGGCTCGCTCGCGCTGCAAGGGCGCGATCTCTCCCAGCTGCACCCGCTATTGCCGGTGCCGTTTCCATGGACCCCTCCCTATCGGTTGAACGGCCGGCTTAAGCACACCGGCAAAGTGTGGACGTTCCACGAATTCACCGGCAAGGTGGGCGATAGCGATCTGGCGGGTCGCTTTGCGCTCGACTTGAGCCGGCCCAAACCCTTCGTCGACGCCGACCTTTCTTCGGCCAGTCTCGACTACAAGGACCTGGGTGGTCTCATTGGCCTTCCGCCCGCGCACGAACCGGCAGAGAAGCGCACCGCCGCGCAGAACCGGGAGGTCGCGAAGCGAGAGCACTCTGATCGAGTGCTGCCCACGCGGCCCTACGACCTCGCAGGCTTTCGCTCCGTTGACGCCAGGGTACGTTTCAAGGGCAGGCGGTTCATGGCCTCCAACCTGCCGTTGGACAATCTCTATGCGGTCAGCGAATTGCGCGACGGTGTGCTTGAGTTGAAGCCGCTCGACTTCGGCATCGGCGGCGGCGTGATCTCTTCGAGTCTGACGCTCGATGCCCGCGAGAAGCAAATCCGGACGACGGGCGAAGCGACGGTGCGCGGCGTCGAGCTGAAGGAGATCCTGCCAGCAGTGAAACCGCCGAAGGGCAGCGCGGGCAAACTGAGCGGCCGCGCGCGCTTCAGCGCGACAGGCAATTCGATCGCCGACATGCTCGCAAGCAGCAATGGCGAAGTGGCGGCTTTAAGTTGGGGCGGTGAGGCGAGCGAGCTCGCCGTGGTGCTCACCAATCTCGATCTTGCGAGCGCAGCGCCTTTGCTGTTGCGAGGGGATGCAAATTCGCCGATCCGCTGCCTTGTGGCGGATTTCGTCGCCAAGGACGGCACGCTGTTCGCGCGCGACCTGGTGATGGACACACAAGCGGAGCAGATCACCGGCGAGGGTAACGTCGACTTTTCCAAGGAGCGCTACGACCTCACACTCAACGCGCACTCCAAGCGTCCAAGCGTGCTCGCGCTGCGCGGTCCGATTCTGGTCGACGGCAGCTTCAAGACACCGCGTGTGCATCCCGCCGCCGGCCCGCTGGTTGCACGTGTCGGCGCGTCGGTCGCGCTCGGCGCGACCTTGACTCCCATTGCGGCACTGCTGCCGTTGATCGATGTCGGGGGGACCGCCGATGCCGACTGTCGCTCTTTGATGGAGCATGCGGAAGAGAGGGTGCGCAGTGCGCGGCCCACATTGGCGCCCAAGGTTTCGTCCGCCAGGTAGAGACGGCCGGCGGCGGTTCCTGCGGCCCGCCGCCAAGAGGGGCGACAGTCGTTAGGGCGCCGAACTAGGAATCAACCGAACCTGGAGTGGCGCCGCACCTACACAACATAGGCCCCGACCGACAGACGCCGCGTTCACTCCACGCTAACGTGGGGGCTAGACATACGGAGGAGGACACTATGAGTGACGACAGATCGAATCGCGGCGAACCGGATCGGTCCCGTATTAACCTTGGCGAGGATTACGAACTGCGTTACTGGACGAGGACTTTGGGCGTCGGTCCGCAAGAACTCATGGATGCGATTGGCGCGGTCGGAAATTCGCCCGAAAGGGTGCGGGAATACCTTAAGCAGCAAAGGCACACGACTCCACAGTCCTGAGCAGCCGAGTCCTACTGGCTCTGCGGCAAAACTTGGCTTTCTTCGAGTGCAAGATGCTTCCGCATCGTGCTAAGGACCCTCTCGAAGACTAGAAGGAGGTTCACTGCCTCTGCGCAGCCATGTCCGACCGCCGCGAGCCTCGTGACGCGCATACGCTGCGCTGCTACCCGGGCCTCCGCATCGGCAACATGTCTGCGCGCCCGCATCAGGTGCGTTGTATGCCTCGTGGAGTAATCCGTGATCGACTGGACAGGCTGAGGCTGCCCGCTCGGCTGCCGGATAGCGCCGGATGGGTGCTCCAGTTGATAGAGATCGCGCGCTTTCCTCTCCAACCAATCGGATATCAGACATAACTCTTTGGATTCGAAATGCCTGATCGCAGCTAACGAGCCTGGATTCTTGCTGATGCCCACTGTGAATCCGCCCGCCGCGTCCGATTCCACCGCGACGTCGATCTTGGCTGCGTACAGTCTGCGCAGGGTCGGGATCAACCCGGGCGTTTGTTGCACTGCAAGCATAGATTCTGTTCCCCCATAGCGGTCGGACACCTAACTGACCTGGCGGGTTCTATCAGCTGACTCTGGGGTGAGCTGACCCTTGGGCGACGGCAGCGCTGCTGGATTCGTAAGCGTACGTGACCCGCCAGCCCTCTGGCTCAGCTGCGCCATAGTGCTGTGAACGCCATCTCGGTGACCAGCGATGGCGATGGCAATTCCTGCTGCTGCCACAAACCCCCCAATCGGTTCCGCGGATAGTTGATCCACCGAGTGAGCTGCACTAAGCGATCCAATCTCGACGAGGGCACCGCCGCCAGCGCCGTTTACAATCGGTGGCGGGAGAAAGGGTCGCTTGGCTTAACTGTAGGCTCGTGGAGGCCTCGCCGCAATAAGCGGGCGAGGGGCGGGAGCACTAGAGGCAGGCAAGAGGTGCAGCTTCCAGGCAGAAAGCGGGAGGCTTGTCTCGACGGTGCACGACCTCATCTGTCTGGGACAACCCTCTTTGCTGACCCATGACTGCGATCAATGTAACGCACGCCAACTTCGACCAAGCGGTACTACGCGCTTCCGCCACTCGTCCTGTTCTTGTCGATTTCTGGGCACCCTGGTGCGCGCCCTGCCGCGCACTGGCGCCGATCCTCGACCGCCTCGCCGACGAGTACACCGGGCGCTTTACGCTCGCAAAGCTCAACACCGAGGACGAGCCGGAACTCGCCGCTCGCTACGGCGTGCGAGGCATTCCCAATTGCAAGCTTTTTGTGGACGGAGAGGTGATCGACGAGTTCACCGGGGCACTGCCGGAGGGTGCAGTGCGTGATTTTCTTGCCAATGCGTTGCCATCACCCGCCACCCCGCTCGTTGCCGCCGCCAAGGCCCTCCTCGCCAGCAACGATGCATTCGGAGCGCTCGCCAAACTCGACGATGCTTACGTCATTGATCCGCGCAACGAGGATGCTCTCCTCACTAGGATCGAGGCGCTGCTTGTGCTGAACCGTGCTCCCGACGCCAACGCTGTAATCGCGGCGATGGAGGCATCAGCGAAGACACCAATTCGCGACCAGAGACGATTTGCCGGTCTCAAAGCGCGAGCGGCGCTTGCCGCCGAATCGTCGGGTGCAGATCTCGTCGCGCTGGCGCAAAAGGCAGGACGTATGCCGGTGGACTGCGCGGCAAAGCTTTCGTATGCGCGGGCGCTCGCGGTCACTGGCGATTACGAACGCGCGCTCGCAGAGCTGATCGCAATCGTGCGAACCGATCGCAAATTCGAGGATGACATCGGACGGCGGACCATGCTGACCGTGTTCGACGCGTTGCCGGTCGACAGTGACCTCGTGCGTCGCTACCGGCGCGAGCTGGCAGCTGCTATCAGCTAACGCCGCGGCTCAAGTTCGCTCACGACAAGGCACGGCGCGCCAATGTGCTGAGACTGTGAGAGGTCGAGTCAGTCAAGCCGTTGGTCGCTCTGTCGACTGGTTGCTGATGCTGTATAGGGCGCATCGAAAGCCAACAATCTCGGCCGCTATATAGCCAGGGTCGCCGCAGCTTTGGGGTCTTCACTGGCGATCAGGATTTGATTCGGGTGTGAATCCGAAGAAGTTCTTTACGTTTGCAGCGTCTGCAGCGTAGACCACTGCGCAAATGAACCGGTGGTGAATTCGTAGCTCGAACTCGCCCATCTTCCCGTCTGGGAGTTTGTCTTCGAGCCACATCCGGAAATAGTTCTGCTCATTTGGCTCGATCTTTTTCGCATTGAAGTAGAAGCTCGCTCCGCTCTGGTGCAAAAATCTCCGCGCCAACGGCAAAAGGAGGTCTGCAGCTTCCTTCGTGATGGCGACGGCGTAAGTCTTGTCGTCCATTTTGCTGTTACCCCGGGTACGTTATTTTGGGCCGGGATCCAGGACCTGCACCAGATTGCTCGTCTTCTGAATAGCCCTAACTCGGGCGCGACAGCGCGACTTTTCCCGCCGCGCCTGTCGAAATTATTTACATGCCGCCTTTCCAGGTGGCGGTAGTACGGCGAGCTTGTGCAAGACAAACAAAGTTTTACGTGTTGTGGCCCACATTATGCTGGCGATTGTACATTTCTCCGGTCGCTGGTCATAGAAGGGAGGTGCCCGTGCTCAAAAGGACTCTAGGGTTTCTTGCAGGCGTGCTGCTGATGCTTTGCTGCAGTGTGGCGCGGGCAGACGTGATGAGGATGTTTGACGTTTCGGGTTCGTTCGGAACTCCCGCCGGAGCGACCTTCGACGGAACGATCACCGTGGACGTCACAAACGGTTCCGTACTCAACCCGGCAAAGCTCGACGTTGATGGGGTCCCGGGACTTAGCAGCTCTGATTTCTACAATGTTGTACTGCAACCCGATCCCCCCGGCTGCATGGTGACGCTATGGGTGACGAATGGCGGGGGGCTGACGACGCAGGTTCTTGTTTTGACGTTTACTGCTCCTATGACGCCCGGGTGTACATTGACGGGCTTTACGGGCGGAACGATTGTCCCCGGTGGGACTTATATCGCCAACTTCGTGGGCGGCATGCCCGGGACCACGATGTTCGCCACCGGCGGTATCGGTGCCATCGTCCCGGCCCCAGAACCCGCGACGCTCGCGCTGCTTGGCATCGGCCTCGCTGGAATCGGATTTGCGCGGCGACGCAAATTGCACTAACGTTGCTAAGCGTCGCTAATACGAGACCCCGCCCGCGTCGGCGGGGTTTTTGTTTCGAATACGCGACCGGTTCTTCGAATGCGCCTAGATTGACTGTAGTTGGGACACGGTTTCGCGGCTGATATTGTAGGCCCGCATTCGTCAAACGTGGACTTCATTCTAGTCGCAGTTCTCTACCCTGACCCCACATGAGCCGCAGCATCCTCGACGAAGCCCATATCCATCCTGCGATCCGTCAGAAAGTCGAGCGTAATCGAGTCGACATCGTACGCGAAGTGCAAGCAGCGATTGCATCTAATGAAGTGGTCGTTGTCGGCATGGCTCAGAATCCCCATCCGAAGAAGGCACGCAAGCTGCTTGACGCCGCAGGCGTTCCGTACAAGTACCTGGAATATGGCAGTTACTTGAGTGAATGGCGGAGACGCACCGCTCTCAAAATGTGGACCGGTTGGCCGACCCTCCCAATGGTGTTTGTCAGGGGCGTGCTCGTAGGGGGCGCGAGCGACCTCCAACGCTTGATTGACAGCGGGGAACTGAAGAAGATGCTATTAGCACCGCCCGTGCCGCCGCAGAAGTAGCGTAAAGATCTCTACCGTCGCCATGACCTGCGATGAGCTGATCGGCTTAGTCCGCACGCGATACTGACGTTTCATACCAACCTGTAATGCTGATGACGCTGTTGGAGAATGACCGGACGAGCAGCATCCGCAAACATTGCCACTGCATTACTCGAACGTGCTGAAAGCCAGATCGAATACTACGATGCCGGCAAAAGGTAACTAATAGCGGGCGAAAAGCTTGCTCGCCCAACGATGTTCTCCAGCCCCGCCAACCTAATCGGGTCGCTGCTATTCGGAGCTGTTGGTCTTGTGGCTTTCATTTACGGCAAGAGGATGGTGCTGTACAGGCCAATGATCATTGGGATCGTCCTGATGGTCTATCCGTATTTCGTTCCTCAGACTTGGCTGATCTATGCCATTGGATGCGTCCTGTGTTTGATGCTGTACCTTTTCCGATCCTGAATTGCGAGAAGGGACGTCGGGTAATCAGCCGACCTAAATTGGCATCGAGGGACACGAACGATAAGCACACAAACTAATTGCGCCGGGCCAAGCGGGCCAACGCCACCGCCAGGGTTTCGATTCCGCAACGTCCTAGGGTGATGTGAAAAGCGGCTGGAGGTTCTGCTACTGCTTCCGAGTGTCGCTGTAGCTTGCAAGCTTGCGGAACCTGTCGATGTGGCACAGGCGTTAGTCAACAACGTCATCGGCGCTGGCCAGCAACGTTTCCGGCAGCGTCAGCGCAATCGCTTTTGCGGTAGCGCGATTGATGATCAGCTCAATTCGCGTAGGTTGCTGTACCGGTAGGTCACTCGGCTTGGCACCCTTGAGAATCAGCGGCAAAGTAAAGCAGTCGCCGGGATGCTCAACGAATGCGTTGAATGCCGCGCCAACAAACATCGGACGCTCATCGGTCTAAGCAATGCCAGGAGGCCTATATGAGCCCACGCACACGCATAGCGGCGCCCGATGAAAGAAACAGTCACCCGGCCAGCATGTCGCCGTCTCACCTGGACCACACGTCACTCGGCAGCCGGGATAAACGGCTCGATCAGCCGCTGGCCCTCCGCAGTGAAGAGGCGGTAGGCTGCAGTACGACCCACCTTCTCCTACCCCGCCTCCTCCTATCTGGAGCTGTTGACTCACTGTGCCCGTGAAGTCCAGTTCGTCCGTTCCGCCAACGGAAGTTGTCGATCTGTATTCTCGCACCCTTTGGTGGAGGCGGGCGAACTTCGCCCTACGCTACTGTCCGCAAGCCAAGCGCTTCTATGAGCGCAAGAAGAGCAAGAGCAACCGCGTCTTGGCGCTCAAGGCGCTGGCGCACAAGCTGGCACGGGCCTGCTACTACATTCTGCGCAATCAGGAACCCTTCGATGTGAGCCGATGTTTCGGATGACGGTTTGGCCAAAGGCGACGAGCCAGGAAAGCGGACTGGTGTGAAGCTATGTGAATGATTTGGACGCCGCCTTTGTGCCATCGGAATGAATACAGATTGCTCAACTCGCCTAAGCCATGAGCCAGCAACGGACTGGCGTCGTCGTCACGGCGATAGCCATAGTGAATGCACGCAACCCCTTGGACATGGCTTGGTACCAACGTTTCTCTGGGGTGGCCGAAGCCACCAGGGCGGTCGCGGTGCATCGCGGCAAGCTTGATCCCGATATAGCTCTGTCTTTCTTTCAGCGATACTCGTCGCAGCTGGCAGGTAGCTGCCGGTGAAAGGGGGACATGAGCCTG
>Ga0126381_100000454_pt1 | contig 45091 bp, 58 predicted proteins | sample PanSoiMetPlot_28_FD_96465 | JGI IMG/M metagenome (GOLD analysis project Ga0126381, IMG submission 96465) | Tropical forest soil microbial communities from Panama - MetaG Plot_28 | ecosystem: Environmental > Terrestrial > Soil > Tropical forest > Bulk soil | place: Panama | collected 2016-02-17 | reverse complement strand
GGACAACATCCAGATGACGGTGAGTTTGATTGCGCCGATTGCGATGGAGGAGGGGCTGCGCTTTGCCATCCGCGAAGGTGGGCGCACGGTAGGGGCCGGCGTGGTGGCCAAAATCATCGAATAACGAACGAAAAAGCGAGCGCTCAAGCGAACGATTAAGCAAAGGTGCAATCATGCAGAATCAGAAAATACGCATTCGACTGAAAGCGTTCGATTACAAGCTGATCGACCAGTCGGCACAGGAGATCGTCGAGACGGCGAAGCGCTCGGGCGCGGTCGTCCGCGGCCCGGTGCCGCTGCCGACGCGGATCGAGCGCTTCGACATACTGCGTTCGCCGCACGTGAACAAGACTTCCCGCGACCAGCTCGAGATCCGCACTCACCTGCGTCTGATGGACATCATCGATCCGACAGACAAGACCGTCGATCAGTTGATGAAGCTCGACCTGCCGGCAGGCGTGGATGTGGAGATCAAGCTGCAGTAGCGGCAAGGCATCAAGCAAGTCGCCGGTCAATCGCAATCGGCGGCCGAATTAGAGGACAACGACAATGACTGAGACCATAGGATTGGTAGGCCGAAAGATCGGGATGACCCGGATCTTCACCGACGACGGCGCGGCCGTGCCGGTGACGGTGCTCGACGTTGGTAACAACCGCGTCACCCAGATCAAGACGCCGGAAGTGGACGGCTACGCAGCGGTGCAGGTGACTTACGGCAAGCGACGCGCGAGTCGGGTGAACAAGGCGCAAGCGGGGCATCTGTCCAAGGCAGGAGTCGAGGCAGGCCAAGTGCTGCGCGAGTTCCGCGTCGCCCCGGAATCGCTGGCGAGCTTCAAGGTCGGCGAACCTGTAAGCGTCGAGACCTTCGCGGTTGGACAGTTCGTCGACGTCTCGGGTACGACCAAGGGCCGCGGCTTCGCCGGCGTAATCCGCCGCCACCATTTCAGCTCGAATCGCGCTTCGCACGGTAACTCGCTGTCCCACAACACGCCCGGATCGATTTCCATGGCACAGGACCCCGGTCGCGTCTTTCCCGGCAAGCGCATGGCCGGCCAGCACGGCAATGCCAAGCGCACTGCTCAGACTTTGAAGGTGGTGCGCGTCGATGCGCAGCGCGGTTTGCTGCTGGTGAAGGGCGCCGTTCCCGGCGCCGATGGCGGTCACATCGTGGTCAAGTCGGCGGTGAAGGCTCCTGCCGGGAAGGGGGCCTGACATGGATCTGAAGCTCATCGACGATAGCGGCAAGCAGGCGGCGAAACTGGCGGCGGCCGACGCTCTCTTCGGCTGCGAGTACAACGAGGCGCTGATTCACCAGGTCGTGACCGCATACCAAGCCAACGCGCGCAGCGGCACGCGCGCACAGAAAGGGCGTGGCCAGATCAACAAGTCGCACAAGAAGCCGTGGGCACAAAAGGGCACCGGCCGAGCGCGCGCCGGCCAAGCCAACAGCCCACTATGGCGCGGCGGCGGCAAGATCTTTCCCAGTTCGCCCGAGGAGAACTTTTCACACAAGGTGAATCGAAAGATGTTTCGCGCCGGGATGGCTTCCATCTTGTCGCAGCTGGTGCGCGAAGATCGGCTTTCGGTGGTGGAACAGATCGCTGTCGATGCACCAAAGACCAAGCTCTTCCGCGGCAAGCTCAAGTCGCTCGGTCTCAAAGGCAGCGTGCTGGTCGTCACCGACACGATAGACAACAACGTGTTCCTGTCCTCGCGCAACTTGTCCGACGTTCTGATACTCGAGGCGAAAAGGGTCGATCCGGTTAGCCTCGTGCGCTTCGATCACGTGCTGCTCACCAAGGCCGCGGTCGCACAGTTCGAGGAGATGCTGGCATGAGCCCGTTGCGCAGAACGAAAAAGGCGGAGGCGGCCGAGGTCGAAGCCAAGACCGCGCCCGCTCCGCGATTCAATGCGGAGAGGCTGATGACGCTGCTCCTGGCCCCGATCGTGTCGGAAAAAGCGACTCAGCTTGCCGACAAGCACAATCAGGTGATCTTCCGCGTCCGTCCCGATGCCACCAAAGGAGAGATCAAGGCGGCGGTGGAGCTCATGTGGAAGGACAAGAAGGTCGAAGTCGACAGCGTGCAAATCGTCAACGTGCGAGGCAAGCAGAAGCGCTTCGGCGTATACACGGGACGTCGCCGCAGCTGGAAGAAGGCGTACGTGTGTCTGAAAAAGGGCCAGGAAATCACCTTCGCCCAGGAGGCTTAAGAAACCATGCCACTCGTCAAAGTCAAGCCTACTTCTCCGGGTCGCCGGGGTCTGGTCAAGGTCGTCAATCCGGAGCTGCACAAGGGCCGTCCGGTCGAGGCGCTCACCGAATCGAAAAAGCGCGGCTCTGGGCGCAACAACAGCGGACACATCACCACCCGCCACAAAGGCGGGGGTCACAAGCACCACTATCGCGTCGTCGATTTCCGCCGCAACAAGGACGGCATCGCGGCGAAGGTCGAGCGGCTGGAGTACGACCCTAATCGCAGCGCGCATCTCGCGCTGCTGCTGTACGCCGACGGCGAGCGACGCTACATCGTCGCGCCGCGCGGCGTGTCGGCCGGCGCCCAGCTCATGAGCGGCGCCGAGGCACCGATCAAGGCCGGCAACTGCCTTCCGCTTCGCAGCATCCCGGTCGGCACCACGGTGCACTGCGTCGAGATGCTGCCGGGAAAGGGCGCGCAGATCGCCCGCTCGGCCGGCGCTTCCGTGCAGCTACTCGCGCGTGAGGGCGCCTATGCCCAGCTGCGCATGCACTCGGGCGAGATCCGTAAGGTGCACGTCGACTGTCGTGCGACCATCGGCGCAGTCGGCAACGAGGAGCATAACCTGCGCGCGATCGGAAAAGCAGGCGCCAAGCGTTGGCGCGGAATCCGGCCAACGGTTCGTGGCGAGGTGATGAATCCGGTCGACCATCCGCACGGGGGCCGCACACGCGGCAACCGCCACCCCGTCTCCCCGTGGGGCACGCCGACCAAGGGCTACCAGACGCGGCGCAACAAGCGCACTGACTTCATGATCGTGCGCCGTCGCCACGCGGCCAAAAAGGGATAACGCATGCCACGCTCGATCAAAAAGGGACCCTTCGTCGATCACCACCTGCAGTCGAAGGTGGAGGCCGCGCGCGCCACTTCCGACAAGCGGCCGATCAAGACCTGGTCGCGTCGCTCGACCATCACGCCCGATTTCGTGGGACTGACGATCGCGGTTCACAACGGCAAGCAGCATATTCCGGTGTACATCTCGGAGAACATGGTCGGGCACAAGCTCGGCGAATTCGCGCTGACTCGCACCTTTAAGGCGCACTCCGCGGACAAGAAAGTGGTGGCGCCGACGACGCCTCCTCCGAGAGGTAAGGGAGCATAGACATGCAAACCACTGCGACTCTCCGCGGCGTGCGGCTCTCGGCCCAGAAAGGGCGTCTGGTTGCCGACCAGATCCGCGGTCTTGCCGTCGACAAAGCGCTCAATCTGCTTAGCTTCAGCCCGAAAAAGGGCGCCAAGATCATCAAGCGAGTGCTCGAGTCGGCGATCGCCAACGCCGAGCACAACGAAGGCGCCGACATCGACGAGCTCAAGATCACGACCATCTACGTCGACAAGGCAGCCAACCTGCGTCGTTTCACCGCGCGTGCCAAGGGACGCGGCAACGTGATCCTCAAACAGAGCTGCCACATTCGCGTCACCGTCGGCGACGGCAAATAGGAATTCACATGGGACAGAAAATCAATCCGACCGGCTTCCGCCTTTCAGTCAATCGCGACTGGGCATCCAAGTGGTACGCCAACACCAGGCACTTCGCGACCACGCTCAACGAAGACGTCAAGGTCCGCGACTACCTGCGCAAGAAGCTCGCTCACGCGTCGGTCGGCAAGATCACGATCGAGCGTCCGGCGAAGAACGCGCGCATCACTATCCACAGTGCGCGTCCCGGAGTGGTCATCGGCAAAAAGGGCGAGGACATCGAGACCTTGCGGGCTGACCTGCGCAAGATGATGGGCACCGACGTGGGCTTGAACATCGAGGAGATCAGGAAGCCCGAGATCGACGCTCAGCTGGTGGCCGACTCGATCGCCCAGCAGCTCGAAAAGCGGATCATGTTCCGGCGGGCGATGAAGCGCGCGATGCAGAACGCCATGCGGCTGGGCGCCCAGGGCATCAAGATCATGAGCTCGGGGCGGCTGAACGGCATCGAAATCGCCCGTACCGAGTGGTATCGCGAAGGACGGGTGCCGCTGCACACGCTGCGCGCGGACATCGACTACGGCTTCGCCGAAGCGAAGACCACGTACGGTGTCATTGGCATCAAGGTGTGGGTGTTCAAAGGCGAGGTGATGCCGCACAACGCTGAGCCGCAGGCCGCGCCGGTGCCGGAACCCGAGGCGCCGAAGCGAGTGCGCAGGACCGCAGGAGCGAAAAATGCTGCAGCCAGCTAAAAGGAAGTATCGCAAGGAGCAGAAAGGTCGCAACAAGGGCGTCGCGACCGTCGGCGCCAAGGTGAGCTTCGGCGAGTACGGTCTCAAGGCGACCGGGCGCGGCCGCCTGACCGCACGCCAGATCGAGGCGGCGCGGCGCGCGATGACGCGCCACATCAAGCGCGGCGGCCGCATCTGGATCCGCATCTTTCCCGACAAGCCCGTGTCGCAGAAGCCGGCCGAGGTGCGCATGGGTAACGGCAAGGGGAATCCTGAGTACTACGTTGCGGAGATCGTGCCGGGCAAAGTGCTCTACGAAATGGACGGCGTCGACGAGGCGATCGCCCGCGAAGCATTCGCTCTCGCCGCGGCCAAGCTTCCTATCCGGACCACTTTCGTCCATCGGCTGCTGGGTTAGGAATCAAGCCATGAAGACCACCGAACGCAGGAAGGACTTGAAAGAAAAGTCGCCCGAGGAACTCAAAACCGAACTGCAGGCGTTGCTGAAGGAACAGTTCGGTCTGCGCATGCAGAAGGCGACGCAGCAGCTCACCAACAACGCCAAGATACCGGCGGTTCGCCGCGACATCGCGCGAGTGAAGACGCTGCTCAATCAGAAAGCGAGACAGGCATGAGCCAGGCAACAACCCAGGCCCCCGAGGCAGCGGTCGCACCCGCTAAGGGCAGCCTCATCCAGACTCAGATCGGACGCGTGGTCAGCGACAAAATGAACAAGACCGTGACCGTGCTGGTCGAGCGCCGCGTCAAGCATCCGCTCTATGGCAAGGTCGTAACCCGCTCGCGCAAGTACCACGCTCATGACGAGAACAACGAGTACAAGGAAGGCGATCTGGTCGAGATCGAGGCATGCCGGAAGCTCGCCAAGACCAAGGCATGGCGGGTCAAGCGATTGATTGAAAAGGCGAGGATTGTTTGACGGAAAGCGTTGATTCGGCTCGGGGACTTGCCCAGGAGCAAAAATCCTGCCATACTTATAGCTTCGCCTTTCGCCGGCGTCCGGGGCCGAAGCAAGTGCTTATCCGGCGACGGGCTCACCCGAACGGGGTCCAAGACTGACCGCCGCGGCGACTGGATGCTCGCAGCGGTTCAAGTTGGAGAATTGGCAATGATCCAGATGCAAACGATGTTGGAGGTCGCCGACAACACCGGCGCCCGCCAGGTGATGTGCATCAAGGTGCTTGGGGGATCCAAGCGCCGGTATGCGCAGATCGGCGATGTGATCAAGGTAAGCGTCAAAGACGCCGCTCCGCGCGGCCGCGTAAAAAAGGGTGAGATCTACAGCGCAGTGGTGGTGCGCACACGCCACGGTGTTCGGCGCGATGACGGCGCTCGGGTGAAGTTCGACACCAATGCCGCCGTGCTGCTAACGCCGAAGCTCGAGCCCATCGGCACGCGCATCTTCGGGCCGGTCACGCGCGAGCTGCGCACCGAGCGGTTCATGAAGATCGTGTCGCTTGCCCCGGAGGTGCTCTGAGCATGCGCAAGATCAAGAAGGGCGATAACGTGGTCGTGATCGCGGGTCGCGACAAGGGGAAGCGCGGCGACGTCAAGGCGACGGTTGGTGATGAGCATGTGCTCGTGGCCGGGATCAATCAGGTCAAGAAGCACACGCGGCCGAATCCGATGCAAAACCAACCGGGCGGCATCGTGACCAAGGAAATGCCTATTCACATCTCCAACGTGGCGATCTGGAACCCGATCACCAAGAAGGCGGATCGCATCGGCTTTCGCACGCTACAGGACGGTCGCAAGGTACGAATCTACAAGTCCAACGGCGAGATGATCGGAGTCTGATCATGGCGCGATTGAAGGAGATCTACAAAAAGGAAATCGCGCCTGCGCTCACCACGCAGTTCGGCTACACCTCGCCCATGCAGGTGCCGCGGGTCACCAAGATCGTTCTCAACATGGGGGTCGGTGAAGCCGTCGCCGACAAGAAGATTCTGGAGAACGCAGTCGGCGATATGCAGAAGATCTCCGGGCAGAAGCCGGTGATCACCAAGGCCAAGAAGTCGATCGCGGTGTGGAAGATCCGCACCGGATACCCGATCGGCTGCATGGTGACGCTGCGTCAGGACCGCATGTACGAGTTCCTCGATCGTCTGGTATCGATTGCGCTTCCGCGGGTGCGCGACTTCCGGGGCGTCTCGTCGCGATCCTTCGATGGGCGCGGTAACTACAGCCTGGGCGTCAAGGAACAGATCATCTTTCCGGAGATTGAGTACGACAAGATTGACGCGATCCGAGGCATGAACATCACCATCGCGACGACGGCGAAAACCGATGCCGAGGCGAAAGCTCTGCTCGCCGGGTTCCGGTTCCCGTTCAAGAACTGAAGGACACCACACATGGCCAAGACGGCTGTCATCAATCGGGACCAGAAGCGGCGCCTGATCGTCAAGAAATACGCCAAAAGGCGCGCCGAACTGCTGGCGATGATCGCGAATCCCAAATTTTCCGACGAGGATCGCCGGGCGGCGCGACGCAAGCTCGACGGGCTGCCGCGCGACTCGAGTCCGACGCGTCTGCGCAACCGCTGCAAGCTGACCGGACGCCCACGCGGCGTCTTTCGCAAATTCGGCCTGGGACGCAACAAGCTGCGCGAGATCGCGATGCGCGGCGAGATTCCCGGCGTAGTGAAGGCAAGCTGGTGAGGTGAGCGATGAGCATGACTGATCCGATCGCCGACATGCTGACGCGCATCCGCAATGCGCAGATGGCGGAGAAGGCAACGGTGCAGATGCCGACGTCCAAGGTGAAGGCCGCAATCGCCAAGGTGCTCAAGGACGAAGGTTACATCGAGGGCTTCGTCGTGATCGGCGAGGGCGTGAAACCGATGCTGGAGATCGCGCTCAAGTATTACGCCGGGCGGCCGGTGATCGAGAAGATTGAGCGGGTATCCAAGCCCGGCCTGCGCATCTACAAAGGCAAGGACGCGATTCCGCGAGTGATGAACGGCCTGGGCATCGCAATCGTCTCGACTTCGCGCGGCGTGATGACTGACCGCAAGGCACGCGCCACCGGTGTCGGCGGCGAAGTGCTTTGCATCGTGGCTTGACGGAGACACAAGATGTCGCGCATCGGCAACAGTCCCATCAAGCTGCCTCCCAAGGTGGAGGTGAGCATTGGCGCGGACGAAATCTCGGTCAAGGGTCCGCTTGGTACGCTGTCACGCCGGTTAGGCAACTTTGTCAGCGTCGAAAAGAGCGGCGACACCCTGGTGTTCAAATCAGCGAATGCAGAAGCGAGCGCTGAGCACGGAACATTGCGCGCACTGGTCGCGGGTATGGTGAAGGGCGTCACCGACGGGTATGAAAAACGGCTCGCCTTGGTTGGCGTCGGATTCAGGGCACAGGCCGCCGGCGACAAGCTCAATCTGTCACTGGGCTTTTCGCATCCGGTGGTGCATCGCATGCCCAAGGGGGTCAAGGTCGAGACGCCCCAGCAGACCGAAATCGTGGTCAAAGGCATCGACAAGCAGCAGGTGGGTCAGGTGGCGGCGGAGATCCGCGCCTACCGCCCGCCCGAGCCTTATAAGGGGAAGGGTGTCCGTTACGCCGATGAGCGCGTGTCCCTCAAAGAGACCAAGAAGAAATAGACGCGCGGCGACATACGCGATGGAGATTTAGGCATGAACAAAAAGCAAGCTCGCATCCGACGCGCCGGTCAGACCCGCGCGCGCATCGCCGAGCAAAGGGCGAACCGCCTGGTCGTGTCCCGGTCGAACTGCCACATTTATGCGCAGATCATCGCGCCAGCCGGTGACAAGGTATTGGCCAGTGCTTCGACGCTCGAGGCCGACGTGAAAAAGGATCTCAAGAACGGCGGCAACAAGACGGGCGCAGCGGTCGTCGGAAAGCGCATCGCCGAAAAGGCCAAGGCGCTCGGCATCGAAGCCGTCGCTTTCGATCGCTCCGGTTACAGGTACCACGGACGGGTAAAAGCATTGGCCGACGCCGCCCGTGAAGGCGGCTTGAAGTTCTAGGGAAAGACCGGATATGGCAAAGCCAATGGGCAGGCAGCAGCAGGCCAGACAACAGCAGCAGGACGATCGCGGCGACGGCTTGCGCGAGAAGATGATCAGCATCAACCGCGTCACCAAGGTGGTGAAGGGTGGCCGCATCCTGGCGTTCGCGGCGTTGACCGTTGTGGGCGACGGCGACGGCCGCGTCGGGATGGGCAAGGGCAAGGCGAAGGAAGTGCCGGTGGCGGTGCAAAAGGCAATGGAAGAAGCGCGCCGCCGAATGATCAAGGTGCGTCTGAAAAGCGGCTCTCTGCATCATGCCGTCGTCGGCCGTCACGGCGCGACCAAGGTTTTCATGCAGCCCGCGTCCGAAGGGACCGGCATTATCGCCGGCGGCCCGATGCGCGCGGTATGCGAAGTGGTCGGCGTCACCAACATCCTTGCCAAGTGCCACGGATCGACCAACCCCTACAACATCGTGCGCGCAACGTTGAATGCCTTACAAGCCTCCAATGCGCCCGCTGACGTCGCGGCGAAGCGGGGCTTGACGGTCGAGCAGTTGATGGGGGCGTGAAAATGAGCGGCGGAAAGAAACTGCGCGTAACTCTCGTCCGCGGCGTGACCGGCAAGAAGCCGGCACACCGGGACACGGTGCGTGGCTTGGGCCTGAAATGGCGCAACGACACGGTCGAGCTTCCCGACACTCCGCAAATCCGCGGCATGATCGGGAAGATCAGTTACATGCTCAAGGTAAGCGAACCGCAGGGCTAGACAACCATGCGAATGAACACGATCAAGCCCGCAGCGGGCAGCAAGAGACCGAGACGCCGCGTCGGACGAGGCTCGAGCTCAGGCCTGGGCAAGACCGGCGGACGCGGCAGCAAGGGACAGAAGTCACGCTCAGGCGGATTTCACAAGGTCGGCTTCGAAGGCGGCCAGATGCCGCTGCAGCGACGGCTGCCCAAGCGTGGCTTTATTTCGCGCTCGCGCGAGGACACGGCGGAAGTGCGGCTCTCAGAGCTCGCGAAGCTGCCGGTCGCGGAGATCGATCTGCTGGTGCTCAAGGCGGCAGGGATCGTGCCGGCGCTGGCCAAGGCGGCCAAGGTGATCAAGACCGGGACGCTGGACAAGGCGGTCAAATTGACCGGCGTGGCAGCAACCAAGGGCGCGCGGGCGGTGATTGAAGCAGCGGGTGGCAGCATCGCGTGAGGCGGAGCAAGGCTTGGCAACTTTCAACCCAGCACTGAAGAGTGGCAGCAAGTACGCAGACCTGAAGAAGCGTCTGCTGTTCCTGCTCGGGGCCATGGTGGTCTACCGCGTCGGGACGCACATCCCCGTGCCCGGGATTAACTCGTCCGTACTCGACGAGCTGTTCCGCCAGCAGCAGGGCGGTATCCTCGGTCTGTTCAACGTCTTCTCGGGTGGCGCACTGTCGCGCTTCTCCATCTTTGCGCTGGGCATCATGCCCTACATCTCGGCGTCGATCATCATGCAGCTCTGCACGGTGGTGGTGCCGACGCTCGAGGCGCTGAAAAAGGAAGGTGAAGCGGGCCGGCGCAAGATCACTCAGTACACGCGCTACGCGACGCTGGGCCTGGCTTTCTTCCAAGGCCTGGGCATTTCGATCGCACTCGAAGCGCAACCCGGTCTGGTGATCGATCCCGGCTTCGCTTTTCGCTTCACTTCCGCGGTGACGCTGGTCACCGGCACGATGTTCCTGATGTGGCTGGGCGAGCAGATTACCGAGCGGGGCCTGGGCAACGGCATTTCGCTGATCATTTTCGCCGGCATCGCAGCGGGCCTGCCGCGCGCGATCGGGCAAACCCTGGAGCAGGTCAACACCGGCGCCTACACCATACCGCTGGTGCTGGGCATTGCCGCGCTGGTGATCGTGGTGACGGGTTTCGTGGTGTTCATGGAGCGCGCGCTGCGCAAGATCCAGGTGAACTACGCCAAGCGCCAGGTGGGCAACAAGGTCTACGCCGGCCAGCAGTCGTTCCTGCCGCTCAAGATCAACATGTCGGGCGTGATCCCGCCCATCTTCGCTTCTTCGATCATTCTGTTTCCCGCGACGCTGGTGCAGTGGTTTGGCACGGGCGACAGCACCGTCTCGTTCTGGCTGCGCGACCTGGCGGCGACGCTGGGACCGGGCCAGCCTGTACATGAAATCCTTTACGCCGCTGCGATCATTTTCTTCTGCTTTTTCTACACTGCGTTGCAGTACAACCCGAAGGACACGGCAGAGAACCTGAAGAAGAGCGGAGCGTTCATCCCGGGTTATCGTCCGGGGGACCAGACCGCCAGGTACATCGAGAAGATCACCTTGCGCCTGACGCTGATCGGGTCGATCTACCTGGTCGTGGTGTGCTTCATCCCGAACTTCCTGATCGCATGGAAGAACGTGCCTTTCTATTTCGGCGGCACTTCGCTGCTGATCATCGTGGTCGTCACGATGGACTTCATGACCCAGGTGCAGGCGTACATGATGTCGCAGCAGTACGAGAGCCTGCTCAAGAAGGCCAATTTCAAGGGCGGGCTGCCGACGCGCTAATGGCGAAGGAAGAAACGATACAGATGCAGGGAGAGATCCTGGAGACGTTGCCGAACGCGACGTTCAGGGTAAAGCTGGAAAACGGACACGTGGTACTCGGGCACATCTCAGGGAAGATGCGGATGCATTACATCAAGATCCTGCCCGGAGACAAGGTCACAGTGGACCTGACGCCTTACGACCTTTCGCGGGCACGCATCATTTTCCGGGCGAAGTAGGGCGATAACGGGAAGATTCAGAGGAACGGAAATGAAAGTCATGGCTTCGGTGAAAAAGATCTGCCGCAACTGCAAAGTCGTGCGACGCAATGGCGTCGTGCGCGTGATCTGCACGAATCCGCGGCACAAGCAGCGGCAGGGCTGAGCTACTCCAACTCTAGGACTGAGACATGGCACGTATTGCAGGCGTCAACATTCCGAATCATCAGCACGCTGAGATCGCGCTGACGGCGGTTTACGGCATCGGCCGCTCGCGCGCCCGGTTGATTTGCGAAGCGGCGGGAGTCAACCGCTCGGCGAAGATCAAGGACCTCTCCGATGCGCAGATGGACAAGCTGCGCGAGTTGGTCGGTCGCTACACCGTCGAGGGCGATCTCCGGCGCGAGGTGACGATGAGTATCAAACGGCTGATGGATCTCGGCTGTTATCGCGGCGTGCGCCACCGCAAGGGTCTGCCGGTGCGCGGCCAGCGCACGCGAACCAACGCCCGCACGCGCAAGGGCCCGCGCAAGGCGAAGCAGATCGCGCTCAACAGACCGTCACTGGCCAAGACCTGATAGGAACAATCGATGGCACAGCAACCCTCGCAGAAGCCCGCTCCGACCGCGCGTACCCGCAAAAAGGTCAAGAAGAGCGTGTCCGAAGGCATCGCGCACATCCACGCGTCCTTCAACAACACGATCATCACCATTACCGACCGGCAGGGCAACGCGCTTGCCTGGGCGACCTCGGGCGGCGCCGGCTTCAAGGGCTCGCGCAAGTCAACGCCGTTCGCGGCGCAGGTCGCTGCCGAGTCTGCGGGCAGGGCTGCGCAGGAATGCGGCGTGAAGAACCTTGAGGTGCGCATCAAGGGTCCCGGCCCCGGCCGCGAATCGGCGGTCCGCGCGCTGAACGCGCTCGGGCTCAAGATCAGCAGCATCGCCGACGTGACCCCGGTGCCGCACAACGGATGCCGTCCGCCGAAGCGTCGCCGCATCTAGCGACGGTGCCATCACTGGCCTAACTAAGGGAAGAACGTGGCTCGATACATCGGACCCAAATGCAAACTGGCGCGGCGCGAAGGCACCGACCTGTTCCTAAAGAGCGCGCGCCGTTCGCTCGACTCGAAGTGCAAGCTGGACTCCAAGCCTGGCCAGCACGGCGTGCGCTCGGGCATGCGCCAGTCCGGCTACGGCAACCAGTTGCGGGAGAAACAGAAGCTGCGCCGGACTTACGGGATCCTCGAGCGGCAGTTTCGCCGCTATTTTGCGATGGCGGCGCAGGGCAAGGGATCGACCGGAGAGAATCTGCTGCGACTGCTCGAATCGCGCCTCGACAACGTCGTCTATCGCATGGGCTTTGGCTCAACGCGCGCCGAAGCACGCCAACTGGTCACGCACCGCGCGGTGACGGTAAACGGCAAGGTACATAACGTACCCTCGGCGCTGGTAAGGGCAGGCGATTTGATCGCCGTAAAGGAAGGCGCCAAGACCCAGTTGCGAATCGTCGACGCGTTGCAACTCGCCGAGAAGATCGGCTTCCCCTCGTGGGTCGAGGTCGACGTGAAGAAAATGGCCGGAACGTTCAAGGGAGCACCGGATCGCTCCGAGTTCGGTCAGGACATCAACGAGAGCTTGGTCGTCGAGCTCTATTCGAAGTGATCGACGTATTAAACCACCAGGCCAGCATCCCGCCAGAGAATTGTCTTGAGGACTTAGCATGCAGAGTAACGCTTTTCTAAAACCGCGCATCATCGACGTTCAGAGCACTTCACCTTTTCATGCCAAGGTGGTGATGGAGCCGTTCGAGCGCGGCTACGGCCACACCCTGGGCAATGCGCTGCGACGCGTGCTGCTCTCGTCGATGCCGGGTTACGCTCCGACCGAGGTCAAGATCACCGGCGTGCTGCACGAGTACTCGGCGCTTGATGGCGTTCAGGAAGACGTGGTCGACGTGCTGCTCAATTTGAAGGGCGTCGTGCTTAAGCTTCACAACCGCGATCATGTCACGCTCAAGCTTGCCAAGAGCGGAGAGGGTCCGGTGACCGCAGCCGACATCGAAGGGCACCAGGACGTCGAGATCATCAATCCCGAGCACGTGATTGCGCATCTCACGTCTGGTGGCAAGATTGAAATGGAGATCAAGGTCGAGAAGGGGCGCGGCTACCAGCCGGCGACGGTGCGGGTGAAGCCCGAAGGCGGACGCAGCATCGGCAACATCCTGCTCGATGCGTCTTTCTCGCCGGTGCGCCGCGTGAGCTATTCGGTCGAGAGTGCGCGCGTCGAGCAGCGCACCGACCTCGACAAGCTGGTGATGGACATCGAGACCAATGGCGTGATCGAGCCTGAGCAGGCGATCCGCTACGCGGCCAGTATCCTCGTCGAGCAGCTCGGCGTATTCGCCGACCTCAAAGGAACGGAAGCGCCGATCGAGCAGCGCACGATGCCCCAGGTCGATCCGATCCTGCTGCGTCCGGTCGACGATCTGGAGCTCACGGTGCGCTCGGCAAACTGCCTCAAGGCCGAGAACATCTATTACATCGGCGATCTCATCCAGCGCACGGAGACCGAGCTTTTGAAAACGCCCAACCTCGGCCGCAAGTCGCTCAATGAGATCAAGGAAGTCCTTGCTTCGCGCGGCCTCTCGCTGGGCATGAAGCTCGAGAACTGGCCGCCCGCCAATCTGGATCGGCCGTAACAGCGCTTGAGGGAATTAAAATGCGCCACCGCCACGGACTTCGCAAGCTAAATCGCACCAGCAGCCATCGGCTGGCGATGTTGCGCAACATGACCAATGCGCTGCTCACGCACGAGGCGATCAGGACGACCTTGCCTAAAGCGAAGGAGTTGCGCCGCGTGGCCGAGCCGCTGATCACGCTGGGCAAGACGCCAACGCTCGCCAACCGACGCCTCGCACTGTCCCGCCTGCGCGACAAAAGCGTCGTGTATAAGCTCTTCAACGAGCTGGGTCCCCGCTATGCCAAACGCCCGGGCGGCTATCTGCGCATCCTGAAATTCGGATTCAGGGTGGGAGACAACGCGCCGATGGCCCTGGTTGAGCTGGTTGATCGGCCCGCAACAACCGCCGATAGCGAGACGCAGGCCGAGACCAAGAAGGCGGCCTGAGGACGGAACCAGCTGGACGACAGAGCCGGGCGAGGCGCCCGGCTTTTGTTTTTGTGAAATCGTCTGCAGTCGACGGTTCTACGTGCACCACCCCTAAGCGCCGAGAGGGCATCGAGTAACATGGCAGCCATGGGAGAAGTCACTCTGGTTACCGGGGGAGCAGGATACGTCGGATCGCACATCGTCACCGAACTTGCGCGCAGCGGTCGGCTGCCCGTGGTGCTCGACAATTTCGCCAACAGCTCATCCAACGTTTTGCCGCGGTTGCGCAAGATCACCGGCCAGGCGGTTCCCTGTGTGGAAGGCGATGTGCGCGACCGGGCGGCGGTGTCGCGTGCGCTCGCCGACTACGGCGTTCAATCGGTAGTGCACTGTGCCGGCCTCAAGGCGGTTGCTGAAGGCGAGACGCAGCCCTTGCGCTACTACGACGACAATGTGGGTGGTGCCATTGCGCTCGCCGAAGCGATGGCCAAGACTGGTGTGAAGACCCTTGTCTTCAGCTCCTCGGCGGCGGTGTACGGTCAGCCCGCCAGCAATCCGGTGACGGAAGACGCGCAGCTCAAGCCGGTCAATGTGTATGGCCGCACCAAGCGCGATGTCGAGCACGTTTTTCGCGGCATTGTGGAAAGAGACGCCACATGGCGAGTTGCATTGTTGCGCTATTTCAATCCGGCCGGGGCGCATCGATCGGGAGAAATCGGAGAGGCGCCCGCCGGCATGCCCAATAATCTCGTGCCGATCCTGGCCATGGCTGCGCGCGGCCAACGCGACGGAGTCGACGTATACGGCGACGACTGGCCGACGACCGACGGCACCGGGGTGCGCGATTACATTCACGTCATGGACCTTGCTGAGGGGCATGTCGCCGCGCTTGCCCATCTCGCACAGGCGGCCGGCGTCAGCACGCTCAATCTCGGCAGCGGACGCGGCTATTCGGTGCTTGAAGTCATCGCCGCCTTCGAGCGGGCGTGCGGTTGCCGCATTGCGCGTCGCGTCACGCATCGGCGACAGGGCGATGTCGCGATGTGCTTTGCCGATCCGCGACGAGCCAACTCAACGCTCGACTGGCGTGCTCAACGAGATCTCGATGCGATTTGTGTCGACGCCTGGCGCTGGGCGACGAACCCGGCGAATGCTTGAGTGGAGCGCTTTTACACCGCACTGAACCGCTTCGACGCCTATCTGCTGCTGCATCGCCTGCAGCAAGCGGGCATCGTCGCGCACGTCTTCAACGAACACATGTCGAGCATCGTGGGCGACGTGCCACCAGATGTCGCACAGCCGCAGGTGTGGCTGGAAAACGCGCGCGACCGCGCGCGCGCCGAGGCTGTGCTCGCAGCGCTGGCATCCGACCGCGCAAAGACAGGTACTGTCGTCTGTGGGCGATGCAGAGAAGAGAACCCTGCGAACTTCGAGCTATGCTGGAGTTGCGGGGCCAGTCTCTAGGCTCGGCATCCGCCGCTGTTCTCGCTTCCAAGGGATTTCTCAGACGCGCTTCGCGGGCGGGTATTTACTCGAAGTTTGACTTGGGTCAACGCCCAATCTACCAGCGAGATCAAGCTGTTGTCGCATTGCTGTCCATGCCGCCGCGACCATGGTTGACGATGAATGGTGGTTGGCGCGGGAAAGGGATGTGTGCAATGGTCGATGGTGGGGGTTGCTGCAGCGAACGAGTTCTGCCGCCAGGTAGGAAGGCCCTGCCACACGCGTTTTTCGCGGCATTAGTGCTCGCGATGCTCCTCACACAAGCGAATGCGGCAACCGAGCGTACAGGCGAGCAGATTGTTCGCGCGCAATGCGCGAGTTGTCACGAGGCGGGGGCCGGTGGTGCCCCCAAGATCGGCGACCGTGCAGCCTGGATACCTCGAATGAAGCAAGGAGTCGATGCCGTCGTTCGCTCGGCGATCAGCGGACACGGCGGCATGCCTGCGCGAGGAGGCATGGCGAACTTGACCGATGCCGAAATGAAGAGTGCCGTGCTTTACATGTTCAACATAGGTACTGTCACCGAGAAGAGTTCCGCCACGGCCACAGCCGTCGGGGGCGAAGACTACAGAATCGTGGAAGGCATGAACGTCTACTTGGGTGTCGTTCCGGGCAGCGTCATTCGGGCGCATCCCGGCGACTATCCCGCCGCCGTGTCGGCCAACGCGCCCGCGGGCAGCGAACAGCGCTATGTGACGATCGCGTTGTTCGACGGCAAGAACGGACAGCGCATCACCGATGCCGTCGTGACGGCACGCGTTGCCGGTGCAACCCAGGCCAGCGCCGAAAAGTCCTTGAAGCCGGTCACGGTCGCGGGCGCCCTCACCTACGGTGACTACTTTTCCATGGCTGGCGCCAGCGCGTACAAAATAACGGTCCACATCCACCGCCCGGGGCTGCCGAGTGTGGTGGAAACCGAGTTTCAGCACAAGACGCAGTGACGCTTGGCGCGTACGCTAGTGAACGCGCTAAATGCTCAGCGCATCGTTTGGCTTGCACAATGATGTGCTGATCGGCCCGTAACGTGAGGCCTACGCCAAGCAGAATATCCTGCTACGATTACGCGATCTAGGTGCCGACAGACCGAGCGAATCTCGAACGCGGAGACGGAGAATTCTATGGTTGAAGACCGAAACCAGAGGAGCGGACAGGATCGCGGCGGCTTGTGGCGCCGTTTGACGACGCCGAGCGCGACATGGTCAGTGCTCGCGCTGGTAATCGTAGGGCTCGTAATCGGTGCGGGAGGTGTGATCGGGACGCAGGTCATGGTAGCGCAGACCGGCACGAACCAGTTTTGCAGTGGCAGCTGTCATTCGATGCAGTGGGTCGCGAACGAATACCGGCAAAGCATTCACTACGCCAATCCGAAGGGAATACGCGCCGGCTGTCACGATTGCCACGTTCCGCACACGTATCCGCAGCTCCTCTGGGTGAAGGCGAAGGCAGGCTTTCGGGACGCAATCGCAGAGATCCAGGGTGTGATTTCAACCGAGGAGAAGTTCAAGAAGGACCGCCTGCGTCTCGCCAGAGATGTCTGGGCGGAATTCAAGGAAACGAACTCCGCCAACTGCCGATATTGTCATGCGTTCAACACGGAAGTCATCGCCAAGCAGAAAGAGTTCGTTCAGCCGCTGCACAAATCAGTGCTTGATAACCAAGCAACCTGCATCGATTGTCACAAGGGAGTGGCGCACACTGCCCCCGAAGAATAGGGAGCGGTCGTCGGCGAAGCACTAAAAAAAGCCGGCCTTCTGGCCGGCTTCTGGCAAGACAGCGAGCGTCTGGTCTTTACATCGACAGGATCCACTTAACCAACGACTTGATGTCGTCGGGGCTCGCCTTGACGGCTGGATGCTCCTTACCGGCCGTCAGTTTTGCGACCAGCGTCGCCTCGGCATCGGGCTTACCTTTGTACTTGGCCGCGACGTCTTTGTACGCCGGGCCGATCTTCTTGGAATCCACGGCGTGACAATTGAGACAACCACTGCTTTGCGCCAGCGCCTGCTGCGCGTTTGCGGTCGCGGCAGCGAGCGCCGTGACCGACGCCACTGCGAGCATTGCAAGCAATTTCATGTTTGCTCCTTTGGTCTTGAAGAGGTCCGCATTGTTCGACGAGCCCAAGAAAGCTCATGGGTCCGCCAGACCCCGCGCCATTCTATCGCATCGGCTTCCCAGCCATCTAGATCGGGACGGTGTTGGGCAGGATTCAGCACCTGCTGCGGGGCCCTGCTTGCACCCCGTGGACAGCCCCTGCTACATCGCCGATTCGCCCTTCGCTTCGACCTCGACGCGGCGGTTCGGCTGCAGGCAAGCGATCAATTCCTTCATGTTCTTCTGGTTGCACTCCACCACGGGCTTTTTCTTGCCCAGGCCGATGGCCTCGATCTTATCGCGCGGAATACCTTTGGCGACAAGGTAATCGCGTACCGAATTCGCCCGCCGCACCGAGAGATCCTGGTTGTAGGAGTCGGAGCCGAGCCGGTCGGTGTATCCGGTTACCAGCACGATTTCCAGCTTGACGTTGGCGAGCTTGCCGACGACCTGACTGTCGATCGCTGCCTTGCCTTCGGGCTTGAGAACAGCCTTATCGAAGTCAAACAGCGATTCCGCTTGCAGCGTGATCTTCTGCACTTGCGGCGCTCTCGCTGGCGGGGGAGGCGGCGGAGGTGGCAGCGCGACGACCTTCGGCGCTTCGGCGACCGCCAGTGCTGGCGCAGCCGGGAGCGGTGGCGCGTCGAACTTGTAGCTCACCGTCAGCCAGAAGATGTTCTGGTTGCCGTTCGGGTTTAGGTAGTAGCCGTTCAGGTAGCTCAGGCTCGTGCTCGGCGCAACGATCGTCGGCGACGGCGTCAGATACGTGAAGTTCTGCGACCCGATGTCGTTGCGGCTGAACTTCTCGTACGCATATCCGGCGGTGAACGACCAGCTCTTGGTGTAGGCGTAGGTCGCCTTGATGTTGAAATACTGCTGCCGGGTGTCGTCGAAGTTGCCGATGTTTTGCGGATTGCCGAACGGGTTGCCATTCTTGTCGCAGCAGGGCGCCGCGAACGTCGCGCTACCGTTGTTGCTGACGTATATGTACGACGCGTTGAGCAGCCACTGCGGTGCGAACGGCAACGGCCAGTCGGCGCCGACCCCGATCATCCAGGTCTCGTCCTTGGTTTGCGAGCTCCAATTGTAGGAGCCGGTGAAGCTGTTGCTTCCCGGCGGGTTCGCGAAGTAGGCCTGCTGATTAGGGTCGAAGCAGTTCGGATTGGCGCCCGTGCCAGAAATCACGCACCAACCTGGTGGCGTGGCGATGGGTATTGCCGCTGTGGGCGGCGGGCCGTTGGAGATCGTGTTGATGTAGCGGTGATTCGACGGATACTTGACCTGTTGCCAGTCGCCGAAGCCCCGTACCATGATCCCCTCCGGGGCGCCCCAGCTCGTGCTCAGGTAATATCCCTGGACATCGTTGTCGGTGCGGCCGTAGGTGACGTTGTTGTAGTTGTTTCTGGCCCAGTCGCCCTGGAAGCTCGTCGTCAGCTGCGGCAACGGTGTCCAGTCGAGGTAGAGCCTCACCCCGTTGGTCGTCAGGTCCTGCATGTCGAAGGCCGACGTGAACGGCAGCAGGAAATTAGGATCATTCGGGCTGACGCCGTCGTTGCTGAAGTTGTGAGTCGAGTCGCGCTTCACGTAGCGGTACTTGATCCTGCCGCTGATCGTGTCGAACATCGTGTTCTTGTACTCGACGAAGAACGTGTTCGCGTGCGCCTTGTCGTAGTCGACGCGCGTTTGATCCAGATTCCAGTAGTCGTAGCCGAAGCCGAGGCGCTGACCGCGCGCGAAGCGCCAAAACACGTCGAAACCGACATCGTTCTTCCTGTAGTTGAACGGGTCAGGCTCACAGTTCCCGGCGGGCCACGCCGTGGTCGCAGGATTCGCCGGCGGCGCCGGAGGAACATTTCCGCAGCCGAGGCCGCCCGGCAGTGGATTGACCGGCGCATCGCCAAACGTGATGTCGGACGACTTGTTCTGCAGCTTGGTCCAGTAATAGAAAACGCGCGTGTCGACCGTATTGATCGGGTGCGCCGTCCATCCCAGCGCGAATGCCTGATTGACGTTCTCGCCGTTGAAAGTGCCCGTGTCGGGGAGCGTCAGGTTCTGCGCCGGCACGGTCGGGAAGCTGTTGAGCTGGGTCGACGGAATGTTTACGTTGCTCGTCGTTTTCGACCACGTGTAGCGCGCCGCGATCACCGAGTTCCATGGGAGGTTGCGCCAGTTCGCCGTTCCCGTGAACTTGTTGAAGGTGTTGTCGGGCGGCAACTGGGTCGCGTCGAGCAGGCTGCCCCAGAGCGGGTTGGACCAGTTGAGTGTGGTGATCGCGTTGTCGAAGTGGCTGTAGTCCCAACGCAGCGAGTAGGTCGTGCTGCTCGTCTGGTACCCGCCCTCGACGCCGACATTGCTGGTGCTGTATTGGACCGGAATGGGTAGTGCGATATAGCCGGTGCCGGGACTGTTGGCGTTGGAGCCCGAACCGACCTTGGTGCCGTCGAACTTCACCTGGTTGCCGTCGACACGGAAGTACCACGGCGTGTTTTTCTGCCATTCGAAGTAGCCGCCCGCATCTCTGCGCTGGTAACCCAGGTTGAACGAGCTCCATTGGCTCGGGTCAAGTTGCGGGAAAGTCGCGACCAGCAGGCCGGTGCCTACGCCGGTATACGGGGTGATGGCGTTGGTCGAAAAATCGTGCGGCATGTCGTTCAGATACGCGCCCGCCTTGAACATGCCGTAGACGCCGCCCCGTATGAACATGTACTGGTCGTCGCGGCCGAAATTCTCGCCGTAGCCTTCGAACCAGTTGGTCGAGTTGCGGCCGCGGGCGAAGACGTTCGACAACGCGCCGTTGCCGACGTCCTGGTACTCCTGAAGCTTGGCCTTGTCGCTGGCATTCTGGTGGTTATAGATGCCTCCGATCGTTCCCCCGCCCTCGATTCGCAAGACGTCTTCGTCGCCGGGCGCTGTCTGCGCGAAAGCTGGCACAGCCGAAAAGAGGCTGGCGACCAGAGTGGAAAGCAGCGTCTTTCTCATGGTCCTCTCCTCGCCCTATCGCAGGAAGAACTGGCCGCGGTTAGCTGGCGCGTTCGAGCCGTGAATTTGGACATGGCAGTTCAGACAGGCGCGGTCGATCAGTCGCGTATTGACTTGCGCGCTCAACGACCCGACAGGCTTGCCAAAGCACCCCGGATAGTTGATCTGGTCGTTCGTCATTCCTGCCTGGCAGGTGAAGCCACCGCCGGCGCCGTAAATCGTTCCGGGGTGCCGCGATCCGTCGTGGCAGTCCTGACAAAGATTCGGCGTGTGCTCGCGTAGGAGCTTGTAGTGGACCGAGCCGTGCGGGTTGTGGCAGGTGGCGCAGTTCTCCTGGACCGGCGGGTGGTTGAACACGAAGGGTCCGCGCTTATCCGCGTGGCAGGAGTAGCACTGGTCGTTGATCGTCGGCTGCTTCACCATCACGGGTGACAGCGCGCCGTGCGGGTTGTGGCAGTCGCTGCACTTGATCTTGCCCTCGATGATTGGGTGATGCGAAGGTTTGAAGGTCTCCGCACGGATGTGCTGGTGGCAGGTGCCGCAGACCTCCGATTGATTCGGCAGGAACGAAGTAACGAACTTGTTGATCGTGACCTTCTGTGTCTTCAAATTCACGCCGTTGTAGGTGGGAAGCACCGCTTCTCCGTGAATGCTGTGGCAGTTGCTGCACGCGACCTGATTGATCGCATGCATTCCGGAGGTCCAGAAGGCGAGATTGCGATTGCCGCTGTGGCAGCTGAGGCAGACGGCGGCTTGATCCGCTGCGGGTTTGCCCTGGCCGAACGGGTTGGCCGGCTTGGACTTGATCGGGTCCTTGAGATGCTCGGAGGCATCGCCATGGCAGGCCTGGCACATGCTGCCATTGGAGTCGTTTCTCGCGCCGTGCGCCGTCAGGTCGATCGCGTGCCACTTGTCCTCGTGGCAATTAGCGCATATGGGCTTGGTCTGCCCCTGGGTGGCCGGAATTTGAGCCTGGGCCTGCGCGATGGATGAAATGCCAACCGCGAGCAAGAAGCCTACTACTCTCGTGGCGACGGAGGCGGACAATCGCATGGCTTTCCTCCCTTCCCGCTGGCGATCCGCAAGCCCGGCTCGACCCCTTACCCGTCCGAGCTCAGCAGATGTTGCAATGACGAGCGATAACAACCGGGTGCGGCCGAGTGTGACATGCTCCTTGCGCAAGCCTTACTGATCTATGTCAAACCTTGTGGATTACGCGGAAGGGTGTGGTAAAACCGATACAACGATGGCAGGCGTGCGTGACGTGCAACACTCGGCAGAACCGCGCGCGCTCCTTGAAAGAGCTGTCAGCGGCGAAACCGCCCCGCGACCAGCGGGTATTCGAAGACGCGGAAGACGCTACCGCGACAGCACGACCTTCTGGTACAGGCCGCCGAAATATATCTTCTTGTGCACCGAGGACAGTGCTACATCGTCCGGGACATACGAGGCCAGCTCGGTCTCCCACAAGTCGAGCGCAAACGGCTCGAGCCGCCTGAGCACGGCGCGCATCGCTGGGCGAAGCGGGTGCCATCGGTGCGGCCGATGGTAGTCGACTACCACGACTCTGCCGCCTGGTTTGACCACGCGGGTCGCCTCGGCAACGGTGCGCTTGCGCACAGCAAGCGGCTGTTCGTGAAGCAAAAAGAAGACCAGCACGCGATCGTAAGTGCCGTCGGCCACTCCCAGCGCGGTCGAGTCCCGATGAAGCAGCGACACGCCTGCCCCTTGCGGCAGCTTCTGCTGCAGATTGCGAAGCTGAATGGGCATGACGTCGACCACGTCGAGCGTCGCATCCTGCGCAAGCTGCTCATGCAGCCTTACCGTGAGGTCTCCGTAAACACAGGCGACCTGGAGAGTTTTGCTGCGCGGCTCCCTGCCGACATCGGCCAGCGCAGCGTCGCGGAGGCGCGCGTAATTGCCAAGCAGGATCAGATTGACCAGCCACTCTCGCTCGAAAACGCGCACCGCCCATGGGTGGACGTAGGCCCACCAATAGATCTCCTGCAGGTACGACGGAACTGGCAGAGAGCCGGCCGCCGGTCCTACCTTATGGGCTGAAGCGATGCCGTCAGTCGACGGCGCGCGGGGAAAATTTCGGTCATGATTGGTAAGCAAACGTCGCCCCTCCCAATCTATCGCAGCTGATTCTTTGCAAGCTAATCGCGACGAGGCCACGCAATCGACATAACGCGGTTCGTACACCACCTGCCCGCAAACTCGAGCGGATGCTCCGGCTTGAGCACTTTGGCGAAGCGCCGTCCACAAACGACCTCCGCCACCGCCGCTGCGATTCTAGCCGATACTTCCATGATGTGTGCAAGGGGGCAGCTAATCTCGCTTTGAGGCCTGGTCGCCAGACATGTTCGCAGAATGACCAAGCCTCGGCGAATGCTCAGATAGTCTCCGGCACCATCGTGATGGCTCCACAGGGGCATTCGGCTTCGCAGATGCCGCAGCCCTTGCAGTAGTCGTAGTTGAAACGGAATCGGTTGCCGGGACCGAGCTTGATCACTGCATTGTCCGGGCAGACTCCGTAACAGTTGTCGCACTCGAAGCAGTTGCCGCAGGACAGGCATCGGCGCGCTTCGAACAGCGCGTTGGTCTCATCCAGCCCGGTGACGACCTCGTCAAAAGTCGACGTGCGGCGGGCAAGGTCCAGCACCGGCCGCACGGTTTTCGACGCATCGCTGTAGTACCACGTATTGAGCTTCCCGTATGCCGCCACCTCATGCTTGGGACGCGGCGAGTAGACCGTTCCCTGCAACCATGCGTCGACATGCCGCGCAGCCTTTTTGCCGTGGCCGACGGCAACCGTCACCGTCCGCTCCGAGGGCACCATGTCGCCGCCTGCGAAAATACCGGCGTGTCCGGACATCATGTTGGGCCCGACCTTGACCACACCGTTCTCTATGCTGAGTCCGGGAACGTCGTCAAGCAGTGACAGATCGACGTCCTGGCCCAGTGCCAGGACCAGCGAATCGGCCTCCAGGATCTCGAACTCGCCGGTGGGTTGCGGGAAACCCTTTTCGTCGAGCCTCATTTTCTCGACAGTCAGTGTCCCCTCGTCGGCCATGTTTTTGATGGTCGACAACCACTTGATGAGCACCCCTTCCTGCAGCGCCTCCTCGACTTCGAAATCGTGCGCCGGCATTTTCTCTCGTGTCCGGCGGTAGACGATGATGGCTTCAGTGGCTCCCAGGCGCTTGGCCGTTCGTGCGACGTCCAGTGCGGTGTTTCCGCCGCCGTATACGACCACGCGCCGCCCGAGCATGGGTTTTGCCTCGCCTTCCATGCCGCGCAGCACCGAAACGGCGTCGAGCATGCGCGCCGCGCTTCCTGCGGGAATATAAGCGCGCTTGGCAATATGCGCTCCGACGGCTAGGAACGCCGCGTCGAAGCGGCCCTCGTTCATGGTATCGAGAATCTTTGACACTTTCTGGTTGAGCTTGAGCTCTATGCCGAGGTCGAGGATGCGCTGTACTTCGGCGTCGAGGATGTCACGGGGCAAACGGTACTTGGGAATGCCGAAACGCATCATGCCGCCCGCAAACGGGCCGGCCTCGACAATGGTCGGTTGGTGCCCGAACCGCCGCAGATGGTACGCGGCGGAGAGTCCCGAAGGACCAGCGCCGACGATGAGGACGCGCTTTCCCGTCTCCTTCGCCGGTCGGTCGAACTTCCAACCGCGCTTGATCGCCTCGTCGCCTAGGAAACGCTCGACCGAGTTGATACCCACTGCGTCATCGAGCTTGCCGCGATTGCATGCGCCTTCGCAGGGGTGATAGCAGACGCGGCCCATGACCGCGGGCAGCGGGTTGTCGGCAACCAGCGCGCGCCAGGCGGCCTCGTAGTCGCCGCCTTCGGCGTGGTAAAGCCAGCTCTGGATATTCTCCCCGGCGGGACAGGCATTGTTGCAGGGAGGCAATCGGTCGACATACACCGGCCGCATGGTCCGCCACGAGCCCGTCTTGTTGGCAAGGCTCGAACCCACGTCGAGGGTAATGGCGAAGGGCTTGTCCATCGGGTCTTTCTCTAGAGCAATCCAAAGCGTGCGATGTTGCGCTCGGCAACGGCCTGGATGAGTGCAAGTCGTGCCCGTTCGGGTGGATCCCCGAAAAGATGCGCGAAGCGTTTTTGCAGGCGCAGGTAATCCTCGACCGGCACCTTGTGGCGAATCTTGGTGCGACCGGTGATCTCGCCGTGCTCGGCCTCGAACAAGGGAAAGAGGCCGGACTCGACCGCAAGGCGTGCGATCTTGATGGTGTCTGCAGGGAGCGAACCCCAGCCGAGCGGGCAGGGCACGTGAATGTGTATGTAGCGTGCCCCGTCGATGCCCATGGCGAAGGTCACCTTGCGCTCCAGGTCGCGCAGGTTGGCGACACTCGCGGTGGCGACATAGGGAATGCCATGCGCCATGGCAATCAGCGGTACGTTCTTGCCCTGTCCGAAAACGTTGCCGGGATCGTGCCCCACGGCCGGCGTCGTGGCCGTTCGCGCGGCGGCCGGCGTGGCGCTGGAGCGCTGCACGCCAGTATTCATGTACGCCTCGTTGTCGTAACAGATGTACAGAACGTCGTCGTTGCGCTCGAACATGCCGGACAGGCATCCGAAACCGATGTCGGTGGTGCCGCCGTCGCCGCCCTGAGCGATCACCCGCACGTGACGCCGCCCTTTGACGCGCATCGCTGCCGCGATGCCGGAGGCGACCGCAGCGGTGTTGCCGAAAAGCGAATGTATCCAGGGGATCTGCCACGAGGTCTCGGGATAAGGGGTCGAGAACACTTCGAGACAACCGGTGGCGTTGGCCGCGATCAATTGATTTCGTGCGGCGCGCATCGCCGCGTCGATGGCATAGCGCGCACCCAGTGCCTCGCCGCACCCTTGACATGCGCGATGCCCGGAGTTGATCGAGTTGGTGCGGTCCATGTTGGCCTGGACCGAGCGCTCCTGCTCAGCGAGCAAACGGTTACCGACCGTGAAGGTCCCAGTCTGATAGAACTTGACGGGTTGCATTTCCATGACCAGGCAATCTTTCGCGGTTCAGCCAATCTGCGAAGCAACGGTTCCTACGCGGCGGAGGATGGCTTCCGCGGTCGGCCCAGGCCGGCGGGTTTTCGCTTCGCGCTCGAGCTCGTGCTGAACGATGTCGGCATTGAGATCGAGGAAGGTCACCTGTTCCAGCTCGTCATTGGTCGCGTCTTCGAACAGCTGCTTGAGCGAAGCGCGGGTGATTGCCCGTCCTCCGAGCCCCGCGATGACGGTATAGCCTTTGAGCACGATGCCCGACAGAGCCTTGCGCACGCCATCGGAGACGATCCCTCCTAATCCGACGGCAAGGCATTTCTCGATGACCACGACGCGTTTGGCGCGGTGCAGTGTGTCGCGCACGGCGGCGAGAGGAAACGGCCGGAACGAGCAGATCGAGACCGAGCCGATCTTCGCTCCTGCATCGCGCATTTCATCGACCACCTCCTGTATCGTCCCGTTGACCGAGCCCAAGGCGACGACGATGGTTTCCGCGTCGGCGACCCGATAGCCGCGGATGAGGCCGCCGGAGGAGCGGCCGAACTTGGCCTTGAAGGCCGATGAGAGCTGCGGAATCAGCTTGAGCGCGCGCAACTGTTTGTGATGAGCCAGATAACGCACTTCGGTGAAGGCTTCCGGGCCCACCATCGCACCGATGGTCACCGGCTCGGAAGGGTCCAGTACTTGGCGCGGCTCGAACGGCGGCAGAAATGAATCGACGGCGCCTTGATCGGGAATGTCGACGCGGTCGTAGGCGTGAGTCAGGATAAACCCGTCGACGCAGACCATGACGGGACACGACAGCTCTTCAGCGAGACGGAACGCCTGGATGTGCAGGTCCAGCGCTTCCTGGTTGGTCTCGGCGTAGAGCTGGATCCAGCCGGCGTCGCGCATCGACATGCTGTCGGAGTGGTCGTTCCAGATGTTGATCGGCGCGCCAATGGCGCGATTGCCGATGGTCATCACGATCGGAAGACCAAGGCCCGCGGCGTTGTAGACGGCTTCGGCCATGAACAGCAGTCCCTGACTCGAGGTCGCGGTGTAGGTACGCGCGCCGGCGGCCGACGCTCCGATCGCCACCGAAAGCGCGGCGAACTCCGACTCGACGTTGATGAACTCGCATCTGCCCAGTTCCTGCGACTTCACCATTTCCCCGAGCGCCTCGACGATATGCGTCTGCGGCGTGATCGGGTAGGCGCAGATAACCTCCGGACGGCACAACGCAATGGCCTGGGCGATGGCGCGCGAGCCCTCGGTTTGCTTAAGCAACTTGGGCCTCCATCGATCGGCTCACCAGCGCATGCGCTTCGGTTGCCGCAGCAACGTTCTTCTCCGCAACGGCGCGTGGAAACTTGTCACGGATCGCCGCCGCCAGCGACTCGATATGTATCTGGCCACTCAGCGCCGCGAAGCCGCCGAGGAGTGCGGCATTGGGGACGGGCCGCCCCACATGCTTGACCGCAAGCTCGGTCGCGGCGACGGTGCGCAGCCGGTTGCTGTGAAACCCGCGCACGAACTCGGCCAGTCCCAACTCGGCGAAGCCGCGGCTGGAATTGATGAGCATATAGCCGCTCGGGTGTAATCCCTTGAAAAGCTCGACCTGATGCAGTAGCGTCGGGTCTTGAATGATCAGCGCGTCCGGATTCAGCACCGGCTCGCGTAAACGGATTTCCTTTTCGTCGATGCGGCAGAAAGCCATCACCGGCGCGCCCATTCGCTCCGATCCGAAGCTCGGAAATGCCTGTGCGTAGCGCCCTTCCGTGAACGCTGCCACGGAGAGCATCTCGGCTCCCGAGACAACGCCTTGGCCACCGCGTCCGTGGATGCGAACCTGAAACATCTCCTCCTCGCCAATTTTTCAGTCAGTGCTTATGCTGCGCCTCCCAACGAGAACTCCATTGATTAAAGTCAATGGTTTGGCGAGTCAGCAGGTTTAGGTTGAAAGTCCGGTCGAGTTGTGATTGGCGCGACAGCGCCTTGGAGGTGCGATGCAGGTCGTGCGAACTGATGTAGTGGTAGTTGGTGGCGGAGGCGCTGGTATGCGAGCCGCTATTGCCGCGACCGAGAGCGAGCCGGGAATCAGCGTCGCGCTCGTCTCCAAGGTCGTACCGATGCGCAGCCACACTGTGGCCGCAGAAGGCGGGTCAGCGGGAGTGGTGCGCTCCGACGACAGTCTCGATAACCACTTCGACGACACAGTGTCGGGCGGGGACTGGCTGTGCGACCAGGACGCCGTCGAGTATTTCGTTGCGCACTGCACCGAGGAAATGGTGCAGCTCGAGCACTGGGGCTGCCCATGGAGCCGCAAAGAGGACGGCCACATCAACGTACGCTTCTTCGGCGGCATGAAAGTGCAACGCACCTGGTTTGCCGCGGACAAGAGCGGCTTCCACATTCTCCACACCCTGTTCCAGACGTCGCTCAAGTACCCGCGGATCACGCGCTACGACGAGTTCTTCTGCGCCGATCTTTTGGTCGAGGATGGCCGCGTGTGCGGCGTGCTGGCCATCGAAATCGCGACCGGAGAGCTGTTCCTCTTCGAGTGCAAGGCCGCGATCTTTTGCACCGGCGGGGCCGGTCGCGTCTATCGCCAGAATACCAACGCCGGCATCGTGACTGGCGACGGTATGGGCATTGCCTACAGGCACGGCGTACCGCTACGCGACATGGAATTCATGCAGTGGCACCCGACCGCACTGCCCGGCACCGGCATCCTCATCACCGAGGCCTGCCGTGGTGAAGGCGCCATCCTTACCAACAAGGACGGCTATCGTTATCTGCAGGACTACGGTCTGGGGCCACCGGAGCCGTTTCCGCGGGCGAAGGCGATGGAGCTCGGTCCACGCGATCGGCTCTCGCAAGCGTTCTGGCACGAGGAGCAGAAGGGCCGGACCATCATGACGACGCAGGGCGCTGCGGTCAACCTGGACTTGCGGCACCTGGGCGCGAAAAAGATTCACGAGCGGTTGCCGCTGATTACTGAATGTGCCAAGACGTTCATGGGGGTGGACGCCGTGACCGCGCCCATTCCGGTACGGCCAGCAATTCACTTCACCATGGGTGGCATCCTGTGCAACCGGCACACCGAAACACCGTTGCCGGGTCTGTATTCCGTCGGTGAATCGTCGAGCGTGGGGATTCACGGCGCCAATCGACTGGGTTCGAACTCGCTCGCCGAGTTGCTCGTATTCGGCAGGGTTGCCGGCGAACGCGCCGCGAAGTATGCGCGCGCGGCCGCGGCTAGCCACGATTCGGTTCGCAAACAGGCCGACGGGGCAGGGGAACGCTTGCTCGGTATGCTCAAGCGCGATAAGGGGGAGCGCGTGGCGGTCTTGCGCCGGGAGATGATGGATGCCATGGAAGCGGGTGTCGGCATCTATCGCAAGGCCGACACCATGAAAGTCGCCTGCGACAAACTCCACGAATTGCGCGATCGTTACCGGCGAGGCATCCGTCTCGACGATCGAAGCAGAACGTTCAACACCGAATGGATGTCAGCCATCGAATTGGGCTTTACGCTCGATGTTGCCGAGGCGCTCGCCCATTCCGCGATCAATCGAAAGGAGTCCCGCGGAGCGCACCAGCGCCTCGATGAATTCCGCGAGCGGGACGATATGAACTTCCTGAGTCACTCGCTGGCGCTCTTCAACTTCGATGATCCGCCGCGCATCGAGTACCAGCCGGTAGTGATCACCAAATCGCAGCCGCGCAGGCGCGTTTACGGCGGCGAAGGCAAGCAGGCGGTTCTCACATAGGGCCTGTCAACGCTATGGACACAAACGCGTTGCGTTGCCGAAAACGCCGAGCACAAGACGCAAAGGCGAAGCCGGGCAGGGCGCCCGTTCGCGTATGCGCCCATAGCGTTGACCGGCTCTGAGGAGGCAAGCGTGGCCGACAACACCCGAAAAATCGACATCGAGTGCCTGCGTTACAACCCTGAGACGGACGCGGCGCCGCGGTATCAGACATACAACGTGCCCTTCACCGACGACATGTCAGTGCTGCAGGGCCTGCAGTACATCAAGGACGAACTCGACGGCAGCCTCACCTTCCGCTGGTCTTGCCGGATGGCGATATGTGGTAGCTGCGGCAGCATGATCAACGGCGTGCCGCAGCTCTCCTGCCATACTTTCCTGCGCGATTACTATCCGGGGCCGATGCGGGTGGAGCCGCTCAATCACTTCCCTGTCCTGCGCGATCTGGCCATTGACCAGACCGATTTCGTGCGCAACAAGCTGCCGTCGGTCAAGCCTTACATCATTCCGAAGGAGAGCAAGACGTTGGCGCAGGGTGAGTACCTGCAGACTCCAGCGCAGATGCACAAGTACTATCACTATTCGGAGTGCATCAATTGCCTGCTCTGCTACGCCGCTTGTCCGCAATATGGCCTCGATCCGAAATTCACCGGGCCAGCGGCGATCGCATTGATGCATCGCTACAACTCGGATTCTCGTGACGACGGCCGTGCCGAGCGCATGGAGCTCGCGAATTCCGACGAGGGCGTCTGGGGCTGCACCCTGGTCGGATACTGCTCGGAGGTCTGTCCCAAGGGTGTCGATCCTGCACACGCGGTCAATCAGAACAAGGTGGCGAGCACGCTCGATTACTTCTTCCGTTTCCTGACTCCGCACGGAGCACGGCGATGAGCTCAGTCAAGACCTATGTACGTCCGATGGCGGGATGGTGGCGCAAGAATCCGTTTTTCGTCCGCTACATGATCCGCGAAGCGAGCGCGCCGCTTTTTTATCTGTACGCGTTGTGGCTGCTCGCTGGGATCGTCGCGCTGGCGCTGGGGCCGGTGGCTTACGCCACGTGGTGGGCAATCGCGACGAATCCGCTGATGATCCTGTTGAACCTTGTCGTGCTCGTCTTCGCGGTGTATCACACCTGGACCTGGTTCAGCGTGCTGCCCAAGACGACGCCTGACATCGACGTGGAGCCTGGAACGCTGGTAACAGGGGGAGTGATCGCTGCGATCGTGGTCTGCGCGGCGCTGTTCGCATTCGCATGGGGAGTCACGCGATGAAGCGCTCCAACGCACCCATCTTCTGGGCGCTCTTCGGCGCCGGAGGCATGCTTGCAGCGCTCATCGCGCCCATGCTGGTATTCATCACGGGAGTGGCAGCGCCTCTCGGGTTCGTGTTGCCGACCGACACCTTGAGCTACGAGCGTATGCTCGCATTCACCCACAACATTATCGCCAAGCTCGCGCTGCTGGTGGTCGTGTCGCTGTTCATGTTCCACGGCGGCCTGCGCATGTATCACAGCCTGCATCACCTTGGTTTCCACACCGCGACCGGGAGCAAGGTGGTCATCTTCGGCGGCGCCGTGCTGGCAACGCTGGTCGCGCTGTGGGCGCTGCTGAGAATCGGGTTCTGACGCGGCTTTAGGGTGACCTACCGGGCCGCGGGGAGATGTGCCGCCGCGCTTAGGGCGCGGGGCGCAACCTCGTCGTCGAGCGGGTACCCGGCTCGCGGCGGCACATCTCCTTCAGACGCGTTGCGCTATCGAGAAGCGGCGAAGGCTTGCAGGGCGCCCGTGCGCCGTGCCGACCGTTACGGGTGGCGCGGCGAGCGAAGGCGTGGGTTGCCAAGCGAAGCAGCGCCGGGACCCCGTAGGTCGGCGACTGCGGCGCCAGGGCGTCCGGTGAGCCTTCGCCGCTAGCTCGCACTGCGGTTACTTCGCAGAGGCCGGAGGCTCCGCTGCCTCGAGAATCTCTCTCGCGCGCGCTTCACCGCTTGCGTCGGTCGCGACCACTACTGGCAGGCGCGCTGCACGGCGTCGCAGAATGATCCACCACAGGGCTCCGCCGCTCACCAGCAGCGCGAAAGGTCCGCCCCAGAGCAGCCAGGTCGTGCTCTTGATCGGCGGGTTATAGAGGACGAAGTCGCCGTAGCGCGCAACCAGGTACGCCTTGATCTCGGCATCGCTTTTCCCTGCGACGGCGAGAGCGCGCATCTCGCGACGCAGATCCTCAGCGAGATCCGCGTTGGAATCCGCGAGTGTCTGGTTCTGGCAGACCAGGCAACGCAGCTCGGTCTCGAGTCTTTTCAGCCGCGCATCGAGCGCAGTGTCCGACGAAGGAACGTCCATCTTGGTTGCGGCGCTCGCAAGCGTCAACGCGCTCACGGCGATGAGCAGCAGTCCGCCCCGAATCATTTGTCGAGCTCGCGCACCAGCGGCAGGATTTTCTGTTGCAGCGCCTCGAGCGAAAGTGGTCCAATCTGCTTGTAGCGGATGACACCCTGTTTGTCGACCACGAAGGTCTCCGGCACGCCGTACACGCCGTAATCGATGCCGACGCGGCCGTCGCGATCGACGATCGACGCCGTATAAGGGTCGCCGTTCTGCGCAAGCCATGCCTTGCCGGCGCCGGGATCGTCCTTGTAGTCGAGGCCGTAAATGGGAACGACCTTCGACGCAGCGAGCCGCATCAGCAGGGGATGCTCTTCGCGGCACGACACGCACCACGATGCCCATACATTGAGCAGCCACACTTTTCCCTTGAGATCGGAATTTGTGAGCGTCTGCGAGGGCTGCTGCAGTTGCGTCAGCGCGAACGACGGCGCGGGCTTGCCGATGAGCGGAGAGGGCACTTCGCGCGGATCGCGCCACAGCCCCACATACAAAAACGCCACCAGGATGATGAAAATCGCCAGCGGGATCGACCAGCGGACTGCTTTCATTTAGGGCCTGTGAACGTTTTCGCTATCAATCGGCCGCTGCGGCCGCGGGCGTGGCCGCAGCAACGGCCGCAGCCCTGCGTCCGATTGCAAGCCGATATCGCCGGTCGGACACCGCCAGTAATCCACCCAGCGCCATGAGGAACGCTCCCATCCAGATCCAATCGACAAATGGCTTGATGTAAACCCGCACCCCCCAGGCGCCGGCGATATTGTCGGCGTTCCCGTCAACTGGCTCTCCGAGCGACACATAGAGATCGCCCAGGAACCCGGTGTCGATCGCCGCGATGGTCATCGGCTGGCCCGAGGCGTTGTAGATGCGCTTCTCGGGCTTGAGCGTTTCGATGAGCCTTCCATCCTTGCGCACCTCGACGGCTCCTGTCAGCGCGCGGTAGTTCGGACCTGGCCCGGGCTTGACGCCGAGGAACTTGAACTCGTAGCGGCCCACAGCGACGCTCTCGCCCACGTCGAGCCGGACGTCGCGCTCGACCTCATATCCCTTAACCAACGTCACGCCGGCGATGAAGACGCCTACACCCAGGTGCGCGAGCAGCATGCCGTAATACGATAGGGAGTTCGCCCGCAGCGCTGAAAGAATGCTTCCACGGTGAGAGCTCTTCACTCGCGCCAGCAGGCTAGCCACCGTCGCGGCGAAGACCCACGCGGCGAGAAACAGACCGAAGGCGATCAGGGGCGACCAGCGGCCAAGCACAAAAGGAAGGATCAAGGCACTGATCGCGCCGACGCCCAACGCCCACTTGAGCCGCGTCAACAACTCGGGCAGTGGCGCCTGCCTCCAGCGCGCGATCGGCCCGACGCCCATCAGGAACACCGCTGGCGCCATGAGCGGGTAGAACACGGCATCGAAATACGGAGGCCCGACCGAGATTTTGCCGAGGTTGAGTGCGTCGAGGAACAAAGGATAGAGCGTGCCCAGCAGCACGCTTGCCATCGCGACCGCAAGCAGTATGTTGTTGGCGAGCAGCATCGACTCTCGCGATACGACGCTGAAGTTACCACCGAGGCCCACATTGGCCGCTCGCCACGCAAACAGCGCCAGCGAGCCGCCGATGACGATCGCCAGGAAGGCGAGGATGAACACACCACGAGCCGGATCGGTGGCGAAAGCGTGAACCGAGGTGAGCACTCCGGAACGCACCAGGAACGTCCCCACCAGCGACAACGAGAAAGCGACAATCGCCAGCAGTACCGTCCAGCTCTTGAACGCGCCGCGTTTTTCTGTGACCGCCAGCGAGTGAATGAGCGCGGTGCCGGTGAGCCACGGCATGAACGACGCGTTTTCCACCGGATCCCAGAACCACCACCCGCCCCAGCCCAGGGTGTAATAGGCCCAGCCGCTGCCGAGTGCGATGCCGATGGTCAGAAAGCTCCACGCGACGGTCGTCCACGGGCGCGACCAGCGAGCCCACGTTGCATCGAGCCTTCCGCCAAGCAGAGCGGCGATGGCGAACGAAAACGCCACCGAGAAGCCAACGTAGCCCATGTAAAGCAGCGGCGGATGGAACACCATGCCGGGGTCCTGCAGCAGCGGGTTGAGATCGCGTCCCTCGGCTGCAGGCGGAACCAGCCGCTCGAAGGGGCTCGAGGTGAGCAGCAAGAACAGCAGGAAGCCCACGCTGATGAGTCCCATGATCGATATCACGCGCGCGAGCAGCGGCGGCGGAAGATTGCGCGAGAACAGCGTCACCGCGAAGCTCCAGCCGCCGAGCATCAGCGTCCACAGCAGAAGAGATCCCTCGTGCGAGCCCCACGTCGCGGCGAAGCGGTAATGCAGCGGCAATTCCGAATTGGAGTTGGTGGCGACGTTCTGGACTGAGAAGTCATTGCTCACGAACGCCCACGCGAGACAGCCGAATGCAAGTGCCACGAGCAGCGCCTGAGCCCGTGCCGCCGGCCGCGCCACCGACATCAATCGCGGCGCGTCAAGCGCGGCCCCGGTGAGCGGAACGCTCGCCTGCACCAGTGCGACCAGTAGTGCGAGTATGAGCGCGAAATGTCCGAGCTCCGGAATCATTGGTCGGGCTCGTGCAGGCTTTTCATGGTCATGCCCTTGTGCGCCGACTCGACCGCAGCCTTGGCTTCGGGAGGCATGTAATTCTCGTCGTGTTTGGCGAGCACTTCGGTGGCGTGGAAAACGCCGTCGGGTCCGAGCGTACCCTGCGCAACGACGCCTTTGCCTTCCTTGAACAGGTCAGGCAGCAATCCGGTGTAGCTCACTGGAATCGTCTGAGCTGTGTCAGTGACCCGGAAGCGCACCGTCAGCGAATCGGGCTCACGCTTGAGGCTCCCGGCCTCGACCAGCCCGCCGATGCGAAAGGCGCGCCCTTGCGGTGCTTCCTTGGCAGCGACCTGCGTGGGAGTGAAAAAGAACACGAGATTGGACTGGAACGCGTTGAGCACCAGCGCCGCCGCAACGCCCAGCGCGGCGAGTCCCGCAGCGATCCATGCGAATCTGCGTGTGCGCGGCTTCATCGCGTCGCGTCGCCAGATTGCTCGCGCGCCGCTTTGAGCCGCGAACGCACCGCGATGATCTCGACTGCCAGCGCGAGCCCGGTCATTAGATACGAGCCCCACACGTAAAAACCGTAGCCGCCCATTGAGAGAAAGTCGCCTAGGCTCATTGCGCCCTCTGTCTCGCCGCGTCGGCGACCCAGTTGGTGTGCTTTTCCCGTTCCAGAATGATCGCTCTCACCCGCATGAGCGCCATGGCGATCGAGTAGAACCAGGCCGCGAACGCCATCACCAGCATTCCGGTGAGCATTACCGCGGCCATCTTCGGCGCCGTGGTCAGGCTTACCGTCGCGCCTTGATGCAGAGTGTTCCACCACTTGACTGAGAAATAGATGATCGGCACGTTGACGGCCCCCACCAGCGCCAGCACCGCGCTGGCGCGATCGGCGCGGCGTGGATCGTCGATGGCGTGACGCAGGGCCATGTAGCCGAAGTACAGGAACAGCAGAATGAGCTCCGAGGTCATGCGCGCGTCCCACGCCCAATAGGTGCCCCAGGTCGGCTTGCCCCACAGCGCGCCGGTCCACAGGGCAAGGAAGGTGAACAGCGCGCCAGTGGGCGCCAGTGCCTGCGCCATCATCGCCGCGAGTCGCGTGTTCAACGTCAGCGACATCGCGCACCAGAACGCCATGACTAGGTAGATGAACATCGACATCCATGCCGCCGGCACATGGATGAAGATGATCCTGTAGGCTTCTCCTTGCGTCGCGTCGGTCGGTGCCACCGCGAAACCGAGCCACAGCGCAACTGCAGCCAGGATCGCCGCAGAGGTGGCGAACCACGGGATCAGTCGCCCTGCCAGCGGAAAGAACGATGCGGGCGATGCGAACCTGAACCAGTTGATGGAGGCTGTGGTCACCTTGGTGCCCTACTCGAGTGCGATGCGCACCGCGGCTGCGGTAGCGACCGGCGCGCCGACGCCGGCGGCCAGCAGCGCCGCCGCGAGGAGCGACAGCTGAGAGCCGGCGCCGAGTCCGACGCATACCGCCTCGACCGCGCCGGCGCCGAAAATCAGGATCGGCACATAGAGAGGAAGAACCAACAGCGCAAGCAATCCGCCGCCGGCGCGAACACCCAGCGTCAACGCGGCGCCGATCGCACCCAGTAACGACAGCGTCGGGGTGCCCAGCAGCAACGCCACCGCGAGCACGACCAGTTCGTCGCCGCGCAGTCCGAACTGCAGGCCCAAGAGCGGCGACACGACGGCCAGCGGCAATCCCGTGGATGTCCAATGCGCTGCTATCTTGCCGGCGATCAACGCGGGCAAAGGAAACGGTGACAATGCGATCTGCTCGAGGGTTCCATCGGCAAAATCGCTGGCGAGCAAACGAGGCAGCGACAGCAGCGATGCGAGAAGCGAAGCGACCCATAGCACACCGGGGCCCAGTGCGCGAAGCAATGCCGGCTCGGGACCGACGCCCAGAGGGAAAAGCGTCACCACGATGACATAGAACAGCAGCAGCACGCCGAGTTCGGCTTTTGAGCGCAGCGCGAGCTTGAGATCCCGTGATGCTGACCACGCGATGCCCCCCCATGCTCCCGCCGGCGGCGGAGCTTCGGCAATCACGGCATCAAGAGGAGTCATTGCAGCGTCAGCGCTTTCTTGGTGCCTGGGGGCAGCGCGAGGTCCTGATGCGTCGCGATCACCGCGATGCCCCCTTGAGCAAGATGGGCGCCGAGATGCGCGTGCAGGATGGCGACTCCGGAAGCGTCGAGCGCGGTCGTCGGCTCGTCGAGCACCCACACCGGGCGGCGGACAAGCCGCAACCGCGCCAATCCCACGCGCCGTCGCTGGCCCTGCGACAGCACCCGGGCCGGCAACGAGCGCTGGCGCTCGAGCGACCAGTCGGAAAGCGCGGCCAGCGTCGAGGCAGCGTCGACGCTCGCTCCGTGCAAGGTCGCGAGCGAAAGCAGGTTCTCCTCCGCCGTCAACTCATCCTTCAATGCGGTCGAGTGCCCGATATAGAGCGTCATGGCCCGCAATGTGGCGTCGAAAGGGGTGATGGCGGCACCATCCCACTCGAGCGTGCCCATGCTCGGAAGGGTCAGGCCGGCGATCATCTTCAGAAGTGTGGTCTTGCCGCTTCCGTTGGCGCCCGACACGACCAGCGCCTCGCCACGCAGCAGAGCGAAGGCAACATCGCTGAACAGCGGAACGCCGCCGCGCTGCGCGGCCAAGTGCTGCCCTTCCAGCATCTTCCTCGGGTCAGGAATGACAATGGCGGATTATAGGCCGGGTCCGCCGTGGCGCTTTGACCTCGATCATGAACTTCCCGACCTGCCGTGCGAGACCCGTTGCAGGCTACTGGACAACCTGGTCGATGATAATGTTGACGCCCGCTGCGCCCGGCTTGATCGTCGCACTTCGTCCGTAAAGGTCCCCCGGCTGCGGTGTCGCGCCACCCGTCTTGGATATGCGTGCCTCGACCACCACAGCGGGCGCGTTCGACAACTTCACTCCGGGTGCCATTCCCATGCTGTCGTCGAGCGCAAAACTCTTCGGCAACTCTTTGGCGGGCACTCGCAACACCGCGAGCGGCATGCGCGAGCCCTCCGGTGCGCGCGCGAAAATGAACACCGTGTCGTTCAACGCGACCTTGGATGCGAGTGCGGGGGCGAGATCGACGCGCCCGCTGATCGCGCCCGACGTTGGAGAGGCCGCCGCGCGCTGCGCCGTCTGCTGCGCAGGTTTGTCCACGGGCTGAAGGGGGGCTTTGCCTTCGCGCTGCGCGGTTTCGACTTCCGCGATGACCGCCGCGACTTGACGCGCCTCATCGGAGTCAGGCGGCACCTGCGCCGCCAGGCGCCGCCAGTAGCCCAGCGATGCGGCGAAGTCCTGCGCCTGGAGCGCGGCGGTGCCCGCGAGCGCCAGCGCTTTCCTGTGGTTGGAATCAATTGCGAGAGCGCGCTCCACCAGCGCCTGGGGCTTGCCGACGAGCCGCTTGCCTTGTGTCATCGCCAACACATCGGCGTAATCGGCGAGCAGGTTTGGATCGTCGTGAACAAGCGCTTCGGCGTGAGCGTAGGCATCCGCCGATTGCGAGAATCGCCCGAGGGCCTGATACGAGCGAGCCAGCAACACCCAGCCCTCCGCATCGTCGGGTCGCTGCTTGAGCTTCTGGGCAAGACCGTCGACCATGGCCAGCACCTGCTGCTCGGACACGTCGTGGCCGGCCGCAACCTCGGCGACCGCCGCTGCGGCGGGATTTCCCAAGCGCTGATAGATGATGAATGCGCCTGACGGGATGAGCACAAACAGGGCAAGCGCAACCAGCCAGCTCTGTCGCGAACGACGCAGTCGATCCCCGCCAGGCGAATGAAGCGCCTCCTCGGCCAAGCGCCGCGTGAGCTCGTTTGTCCCCGCGTTACGCTCCTCGACAGTAATGGCTCCCGCCGCGTACTCGGCGTCGAGCGCGCGCTTCTGATCGCGGAACACGGCGATCGCCGCCGAGTCCGCGTCCAGCGCATTGTCGGCGGCGCTGCGGCGTAGAAGCGGCCACGTCAGCGCAGCGAGCGTGGCCAGGACCAGAAGGGCTGCGATCGACCAGAACAAAAACATGTCTCTCGAAGGAAACCGTCACTGCTGCGCGCACGACGCGATGCCAAATTATACCGGCCGCCCCTCGGGAGGGCCTGCGGCAGCGGCCGATCGGATCGCGATCCCTTCGATGTAAGAATTGAGCCTGCGGCATCTGCTATCATCATCATCCCTTCCCGCCAGAGAGATATTGCGATGCCGGACAAAGACATCCGCGAAGCGTCGCTCGAATATCATCGCGCGAACCCGCCGGGCAAGATAGCGCTGCTTCCGACCAAGCAATTGACTAATCAGCGCGATCTCGCGCTGGCGTATTCGCCGGGCGTTGCCGCTGCGTGCAATGAAATCGCGCGCGATCCCGCCGAGGCGCGCAGCCTCACCTCGCGCGGCAATCTGATCGGCGTGGTCACCAATGGAACCGCGATCTTGGGTCTAGGCGCGATTGGCCCGCTCGCCGGAAAACCGGTGATGGAGGGCAAGGCGGTGCTGTTCAAGAAGTTCGCCGGCATCGATTGCTTCGACATCGAGGTCGACGAGCGCGACCCCGACAAGCTGGTCGATATCGTCTGCGCGCTCGAGCCCACCTTCGGCGGCATCAATCTCGAGGATATCAAGGCGCCGGAATGCTTCTATGTCGAGCGCAAGTGCCGCGAGCGCATGAAGATCCCAGTGTTTCACGACGATCAGCATGGCACTGCGATCATCGTCGGCGCAGCGGTCACCAACGGACTGCGCGTCGTAGGCAAGGACATTTCAAAGGTGAAGCTGGTTGCCTCCGGCGCGGGCGCGGCTGCGCTTGCCTGCCTCGATCTGCTGGTCAGCCTCGGCATCAAGCGCGAAAACATCTGGGTCTCGGACATCGCAGGCGTCGTCTATGCGGGACGCAAAGAAGAGATGGACGAGAACAAGGTGCGTTACGCGCAAAAAACGGAGGCGCGGAAGCTTGCCGACATCATCGGCGGCGCCGATATCTTCCTCGGGCTGTCGGCGGGTGGTGTGCTCAAGCCGGAGATGGTCAAGCGGATGTCGGAGAAGCCGCTGATACTCGCGCTCGCCAATCCCGAGCCCGAAATCATGCCCGATGTGGCGAGGGAGGCACGGCCCGACGCCGTCATCGCCACGGGACGCTCCGATTTCCCGAATCAGGTCAACAACGTCCTGTGCTTTCCCTTTATCTTTCGCGGAGCGCTCGACGTGGGAGCGACGACGATCAACGAGGCGATGAAGCTCGCCTGCGTACGGGCGATTGCCGATCTCGCCATGGCCGAGCAATCGGACATCGTCGCCGCCGCGTACGGTACGGAAGATGTCAAGTTCGGTGCCGACTACCTGATCCCGAAGCCCTTCGATCCGCGGTTGATCGTCAATATCGCGCCGGCCGTCGCGAAAGCGGCGATGGAATCCGGCGTTGCCACGCGGCCGATTACCGACTTCGACGCCTACCATCAGCGGCTGCTCCAGTACGTTTACCATTCGGGCCTGCTGATGAAGCCCATTTTCCAGGCGGCCAAGGCGAATCCTAAGCGGATCGTCTTTGCCGAGGGAGAGGATGAGCGCGTGCTGCGGGCGGCACAGGTGGTCGTCGACGAAGAGCTTGCGAAGCCGATTCTGATCGGACGTCCGGCATTGATCGCCCAACGCGTTGAGCGCTTCGGTCTGCGCCTTAGGGCAGGACGGGATGTCGAGGTCGTCGACAGCGAAGACGACCCGCGCTACCGGGCGTACTGGACCGAATATCACCGGTTGGCAGGACGCAAGGGAGTGACCGAGCAGATCGCCAAAAGCGAAATGCGCCGGCGCAATACCCTGATCGGCGCGATGATGCTTCACATGGGGGACGCCGACGGGCTGCTGTGCGGAACGTACGGAACCTACGAATCCCATCGCCACTACATCGATCAAGTCATCGGCATGCGCAAGGGTGTGCGCACGTTCGCCGCGATGAACGCGGTGGTGATGCACGACCGCACGATTTTTATCGCGGATACCTATGTCAACGTCGATCCCACGCCGGAGCAGATCGCTGAGATCACGCTGCTCGCGGCCGACGAGGTGCGTCGCTTCGGCATCACGCCAAGAGCCGCGCTGCTATCGCATTCGAACTTCGGATCGAGCACGCATCCGCAGGCGCGAAAGATGCAGGAGGCGCTCCGACTGATCAACGCGAAGGAGCCGGACTTCGAGGTCGACGGCGAGATGCACGGTGACTCAGCGCTCTCCAGCGACGTACGGCAAAGAGTACTGACCGGGGCGCGACTCACCGGCGATGCCAATTTGCTGATCATGCCCACGCTCGACGCAGCGAACATTTCGTTCAATCTGCTCAAGGTGGCGGCTGGCAGCGGACTTACGATCGGACCAATGCTGTTGGGCGTCGCCAGGGCCGCACATGTGCTTACACCGTCGGCGACGGTGCGGCGAATCGTCAATATGACGGCGTTGACCGTGGTCGACGCCGCGGTGGAGCGTCAGCCCGCCTTGCTATAGGTTCGAAACATTCCGGCGCCCGAGCGCGGCCCCGCCCGCTGCGGGCGCTGTTTAAATGCAATTGCAGGATTGCTGGCTCGGCCTTACTGACGAATGCCGTAGATCGAACCGGTCAAGGTACAGCCCTTCTGGCCCGGATTGGTGCTGGGCGCGGTGAAGTTCATTGTCACGCCCGTGAACGACACGTTGACCTCGTAGAGCAGCGTCACATTGTTGGTTTTGGTGCCGTCGCTGCAGCTCGACGTTACCTGGCGGCTGGCAGCGAACTGGCCATACTGCGCGTAGTCGCCGCTCGAGCTGCAGACCGCGGTGCTCTCCTCCTCCTGGGAGACCATGGTCAACGCGTTGCGATCCTGAATCAACTCGAAGTCGATGCGGTTCTGGCGCCTGCCGTTGTCGGCCGGGTTCGGGCAGCCGCCGGACTGAAGCGAAAGCACGCCGGCATAGGTGCCGCTCGGATCGTCGACCCTGAGCGTCTGCCGAGTGATGTTTTTGTTTACTGCGACACCGTTCACCGTATAAGAGAGGGTGCCATCATGATCCGATAGCGCGCCAAAGGTCATGGTGCCGACCTGGGAGCACGACACCGCGCTAGGGTTGAAGGGCGTTGCTCCGAAATACGGTCCCTGGCATTGCATCATCGCACCGGTCCATGACGAGAATCCGCTTGGCTCGAGCGTCGCGGAATACCACACTGGCGTGCTTGCACTGCCGTATACGAAAAGCGTCGCGAAAATCACCTCGGAGCGTTGCACGAGCTGCAGGCCCCAGCCGCTTTCATTGGGGTTCCACCACAGATCCGAATTGTCAATGGAAAACTCGGTCGCGCTCGCCGGCATGCCCGCGAGCGCCGCGGCTGCGATCATCGTGCCAAAGAGCTTACCGATCAGTCGACTCTTGCGGGGCCGGTTGGTCGATTGCATCACTTGCTCCTATGGGTGAAGAAGTGCACCCATCCTGCCCGGCGGCCTTTGGGGCGCCAATCGGCCGAGCGCTGAACATGCTGTAAGCATTACTCGTCCATTGCGTTGGGGCGGAGGCTGTCCCGCTATAAGTTTTTCTCTGCTTGCTCATCGGAAGGAGTCCTACCGCGACGTTTGATGCGGGCACTCGCTCACCGGGCGCCCCCGCGGCACCGGGGACTGATGGCCATTTGTCACCCTTCGGCGACGTCCCATCGAGGCGCACCGCGCGCACGCTCGCCGTAGGACTTACGCTGACACCCGGCGCGCTTTGCGCCGACAGAAAAAACCGATCGGTGCCGATACCTTGCAGGCTGCTTGAGCGCCGATACTTCTGTCGAAAGCTAGGGAGCGCGCTGCAAGCCTTGGTTTTTCTGCGGCGCGACGGACGGGAGGGATTCCACAAACGATTGTCGAGGAGCTTCAGGAATGAACACCAGGACATCCATGTTGGTGGCGCTGGCAGCGACCGCTTTGCTGGTCGGCGGATGCGACCGACCAAGTACGTCGACCAGTCAAAAGCTAGATCAATCGGCGCCGAAGACCGCAGACGCAACCCCGGCGCCGAAGAGTGCAGATGCAACGCCGAGCAGCGGGTCGGCGATGTCCGGCTCGAACATGTCCGCGGCAGCGGGCGATACGGCGATTACCGCCAAGGTCAAGGCTGCACTTATTGCCGAACCGGGATTGAAGTCGATGGACATCAACGTAGAGACCAAGGATGGGACGGTTACGCTTTCCGGCAACGTCGCAAGCCCCGATCTGCGCGAGAAGGCCAAGCAGGTCGCGAGCTCGACGGCTGGCGTCAAGGGCGTCATCGATAACCTGAACATCAAGACGACTTCGTGACGCGGCAATGAATCGCGACCAGGTCCGGGGACGGCTGCGCCAGTGGGTCGGCGCCATCGAGCAAGGGTGGGGCCGGCTCATCGCCGACGAGACCCTGCGCATGCGAGGCGAGCGCGACAGCTGGATGGGAAGAATGCAGCATGACCACCGACCCGAGCGCGACACGACGGTAGCAACCGAAGCGCGGGACGGCAGACGCTAAAAGCTAGATGCAGCGGCAAGCGGGACGGGGTTGGCCTGAGCCCCGTCCCGCGGAGCAGAATCTCGCGTTTCGTCTTTGACGTCAGCCAGCGGGCTGATGCTCAGGCTGGTCCTTGGGGATCGATGCGATCAAGGTCGTACCTTCCGAGGGCTCTCCGGCAATGGAGACATCGCCGCCCAATTGCTGAGCGCGTTCGCGCATGCCGCGCAGTCCGTGCGACGTCGGCTTGGTCGCGTCCTCGCGCGAGATGCCAATCCCGTCGTCGCGCACAGTCAGAACGTATGCTCCGTTGCGCTCATCGAGCCGTACCCAGATATTCGACGCCTTGGCGTGGCGTGACACGTTCGTCAGGGTTTCCTGGAAGATTCTGAAAAGAGCAAGTGCTCGTTCTGGATCGACGACCATCGGGGCATCGGGCAGGTCCAGATGAACGCGGGCCTTGGCGCTTTTCTGGTGCGCGCTAGCCTGCCAGCGCAGGGCGGCGACCAGCCCCAAATCGTCGAGCACGGAGGGACGCAGCTCGGTGACGATTTTGCGGGTCGCCGCGACTGCGGCATCCACCAACTGGATCATGGCTCTGCGCTTCTTTTCCACTGTATCCGGAAGCCGCTTCGACGGCTCGCCTAGCCATTCGAGATCCATCTTGAGCGCGCTCAAGGTGGCCCCCAGTTCGTCGTGCACTTCCCGGGCGATGCTCGCTTTTTCGTCCTCGCGCACCGACTGCAGGTGGCGCGACAACGCGCGCAACTCTTCGCGCGAGCGCTCAAGCTCGAGCTGTGCGAGGCGGCCGGCGGTGTCGTCGAACACTACGCCGTCCCACACGGTCGCCCCATCTTCGTCGCGGCGCGGAGCGGCACGGATGGCGATCCATTTTTCTGCGGGCCCCTGCTTCGGGTGCAGTCTTCCCGCCCATTTCCAGGCCGTAAGGTTCTCCGCGGAATCGTCGAGGGTTGCTAGCAAATGGCCGCGGTCCGCGGGGTCGATCAGGTCGAAGAATGCGTTTGAGTCGGCGCCGATCGCCGCCTCGTCCAGGCCAGTGATCGACAGACAACCGCGGCTTACGTAGCGAAAGACGCGGCTGCCGTCGGATTCGCGCCGCAGCTTGAACACCATTCCTGGAACGTTGGCCGTTATACGCTCGTAACGTTCCTCGCTTTCTCTAAGGGCGTCCTCCATGGCACGCCTCGCGGTGTTGTCGTAGCACGAGCACAGGTAACCCGCGAACGCGCCCTGCATGTCGTGATACGGGCGCCCCACGCCGATGAACCAGCCGTATCTGCCATCGGCTCGGCGCAGTCGGAACTCGAGCTCGAAAGGTTCGCGCACCGGAAAAGTGAGGTCGATGATAGCGCGCCACCGCGGGCGATCCTCGGGATTAACCGCGTCGAGCCATCCGGCGCCGAGCTCCGCTTCGCGCTTGCGCCCGGTGTAATCGAGCCAAGCCTGATTCACGTAATCGCACGCGCCATGCGCGTCGGAGCGCCAAGCCAGATTGGGAAACCCGGTGAACAGTGCCATGTAGAAATCGCGCGCCCGCTCGGTCTGTTCGCGTAGCTGGATGCGCAACGTGACGTCACGTGTTACGGCGGAATAGCCGCGAAGGTGCCCTTGCTCGTCGCGAATGGCGGAAATGATGTCGTCGCCGCAAAACCGTGTGCCGTCCTTGCGCAGGTGCCAGCACTCTTCCTCGAACCAGCCTCGCCGGGCGGCGATGGCGAGTTCGCTTTCCAGCGGCTGCTTGCGGTCGGGCACATAGAAAATCCCGAAGTGACGTCCGATGATCTCCTTGGCGTCATATCCGTAGACGGCCTGAGCGCCGGGACTCCAGCTGCCGACGCGGCCGTCATTGTCCAGCATGTAGATCGCGCAGTCCTTGACCGCGTTAATGATGAGGCGAGTTCGCGCCTCACTCTCCCGGAGCTCCTGTTCGACGTGGTAGCGACGTGAGATGTCCTGCACCAGGCGCCGATTGGCCAGGTTGAGCTCACGCGC
>Ga0126381_100000453_pt1 | contig 45118 bp, 68 predicted proteins | sample PanSoiMetPlot_28_FD_96465 | JGI IMG/M metagenome (GOLD analysis project Ga0126381, IMG submission 96465) | Tropical forest soil microbial communities from Panama - MetaG Plot_28 | ecosystem: Environmental > Terrestrial > Soil > Tropical forest > Bulk soil | place: Panama | collected 2016-02-17 | reverse complement strand
TCTCGAGCGCGCGCTCCTGCGCCCGCGTCAGCTGCACCACGTTCGACATTCCTGCCTCCTCTCAGAACTGCCAGCGCACTTTTTTGCCGGCCGGCACGTGCACCTGGCAGGCGATGTCCATGCGCGCGGCGTCGCAGCCGAGCAGCGCGACCTGGGCGTAGCGCGCCGCGTCCGGAAAGCCGGCGCGCTCGAGGCTCGCAATCATCATCTCGAGATCGCGGCGCACGTTGCCGAGGTGGGCGCCGATGCGGCCGGCGAGCGCTTCGTTGGATGCACGTGGCATGTGGTCTCCTCCCATGGGTTCCAAATCACATTGCGCGTGTGACAATAGGACAACCCGTCCTCATATCGAGGGTTCCGGACTACCGGCGCGAGGCTTTTTGGTCCTTGCCTGCATAAGCCGCATTTCCGACTTTGCTGCTCGCGCGGCCCGCGCCTTGCGCCATCGTGCGCGCGCCGCTTTGCTGGCGATTTCCGACAGCTGCTTGCTAGTAAGCAGCTGTGCCCGCACCAGGCCGCCGAGCCGCGCGCGCTCGCCAAGGATCATGGGCGAGATGCGACGCATTGCCTCGTCGCTGATGCGCCGACGTGGCTGGTGCACCTTGATCGCCTGGCGCCGCTCCCATTGCGCTTCCATCAGCCGCACGTGCTCGAGATCCTCGACCAGCACGAGCGCGCAACCGAGCGAGATCAACAGTCCATCGAGGCTTTGCCGGCCGAGCGTCTTGACGCGCGACGGCCCGAGCAGCTTCTGGCACCAGCCCGGCGTGAGACACGCCTCGTCAACGAACTCGTTCGAGAGGCCGAGCTCCTCTTTGCGCGCGCGCAGCAGGTCCACCAGGCTGTCGTGGTCGCGCGCCAGGCCGAGAGGGCGGGGGATCATCGCCGCCGCCCGATGTTAGCGCCAGCGCGCCGGAGCCGGCGCATCTTCTCGTAGATGCTCCGCGGCCTGAAGCGCTGGCCGGTCTCGCGGTAGATCTTCTCCGAGATCTGGCTCGCCGTGAAGCCGCGCAGCCAGAGCTCGCTCACCTGTGCGGGCAGCATGTGCTCGCGCTCGACGGTCCTCATGATCCCTCCTCCTGCTCAAGCTCGGCGAGAGCTCGCGCGCGGTCGCGGCGCAGCTGGCGTTCACCGAGATAGCGGTGCACGCGACGTAGCCGGCTGATCGGGTCGCGTCGCTCGCTGCGCTGCGCGTGGCGGGCGATTATGGCGCGTGCGCGCGAGGCCGCCTCCGCGTCGGGCGGCGGCACCCGCTGCGGCGGCGGCAGTGCCGGCGGGTGCGGGCTCGTCGCGGCGACCAGGCGGTAGTACTCGAGCTTGGCGTCGAGCCAGTCGCCGAGCTCCTCGATCGACAGGAACTTGAGCTTGCGTGCGATGCCGTAGCGCGGATCCACGCACTCGCGCACGACGTCGAGCGGGTAGAGGCTGAGCACCGCGGCGACCGCCTCCATGAACGTGTCGGGATCCGGCGCCTTGAGGTGAGCGTAGCTGCCGACCAGGCGCTTGGCCGCGCGCGCCGCGTCAGCGGGTCCGGTGGTCGAAAGCAGGACCGTTTTCGCGTTCAAAATTCTCTGCGCGCGTGATGAGGTCGTCGGCAGCGGTCGCCATGGTGCGAGCTCCTGGGCCATGCGGCCCTCCTCCGTTGTTGTGCAGCTGCTGGAACGGCGAGCGCACCCAGTTGCGCCAGGCGGCGTTCCAGTCCTTGTAGGTGCAGCCCTTCGCCAGCGCGTGGTCGCGGAAGCGTTGCGCCTCGATGGCGATGCGCTCGTCGGTGAAGCCGTGCCGGCGAGCGAACTCGCGATCCGGTTCCCAGTCGTCGGGCAACGCGCGCGCCTGTCGAGAAACCCGCAAGGGTTTCGAGACAGGGGGGGTGGATAGGGGAGTGTGAGGGGGAAGGTGGGGGGCGTCACGTGATGGATCACGTGACGTCGCGAGCTTCTCCCGTCGCCGTCGTTGACGGGCTGCTTCCGCGGCGCGGCGCCGGTCGAGCGCAGCAACGCGGTCGCACAGACCTGTGACCCGAACGATGAGAGAAGCATCCACCCCGGCAGCAATGAGGTCGCGCACCAGCATGGTGGCATCCTCGTCCATGGTTCACCGGCGCGGCGGGGCAAACGCGGTTGCGCAATGCGCCGGACAGTAGGCGATGCCGGCCGCGAAGTCGGCGCCGGCCGCGCCGCAGAAGAAGAAGCCAGGCGTGCCGACGTCGCCGTAGGGGAACCGGCAATGCGTGTTGCGGAGCTCGAGCAGCTGCCGGCGCTGCGGCACCGGGATCTCGGCCGGGTCGAGCATGCTGCGCGGGCGCGGGGGCGCGAGCGGCGGATCGCACGGCGCGCGGAACCGGCGCACGGGCCGCGGCGCGCTGCGGCGGATCGCGCGCCCTTCCGCAGCTGCACGCTGGCGCCGCGCCTCGATGCCGTGCTCCCAGGCCCAGCCGCGGCGCGTGCCGAGGCCGAGGACGGCGTTCTTGGTGTAGGCGGTGCCGAAGCGCCGGTTGAGCTCGGCCGCGATCTGGTGCGTCCTCCAGCCGGCGTCGCAGAGGTCGGCGGCGATCGCAATGTGCTCGAGGGGCCAGGTCATGCGAACTCCTCCACCTTCCAGCCCCCGCCGTGCTTGCGCGCCACCGCCGTCACCGCGATGAAGCGGAACGGGTACATGCCGGCCGCCACCTTGATCTTCACCCTGGCGTCGTCTTCCCAGTAGCCTTTGACTTCGTGGAGCTCGAGCACGCCGCTCGCCGGCAGCACCGCGAAGTCGGGCGTGTAGAAGGTGTTATCGCCGAGGCGCAGCTTGATCCCCTCGAACCGGAACCAGAGCACCAGGCGCTGGCTGCGGAGCTCCTCGAGGTAGTCGGCGTAGCGCGCCTCCGACTTGTTCATCGTGCCGACCGGCAGGCGCCCGAGCGCGAAGGCGCCCGCCTGGTTCGCCGGCAGCTTGAACGGCGGGGCGGCCTGGTCGGCGGCGCGCTGCGCCCGCTGACCACGCGCGAGAAAATCTGCGAGATCTTTCTCGCCCCACCGCAGCATCACTGCGCCGCTTGCGCGGCCTCCTGGTGCGCTGCCGGCGGCACCGGCGTGTCGGCATGGCCGAGCTTCTTGAACGCACTGGCGAGCTCGCCCTGCCCGTCGTGCCAGCCGGCGAGCCACGCCTGGTGCGCCTCACCGGCGAGGTGCCGCGGCGGGTCGGCGACCTGGCCCTCCATGCCGGCGGCGACGCCGAGCTCGCGAGCGCGGACGAGCTCGTCGCCCGTCTCGGTGAACAGCTGCATCTGCGTGCCGACCGGCAGGCCCATCCAGCGCGCGAGCCGCAGCGCGCGCTCGATGCCGGCCTTGGCGATCGCCGGATCGGCGGCGGCGATCATGTCGCGGATGTCGGCGACGGCGCCGCGGCCGAGATCCGCCTTCGCCTGGTTGCCGACCTTCTTGAGCTCCTCCTTGGCGGCAGCGACGCGCTCCTGCGCGGCGGCGTAGATGCCCCGGTGGTGCAGCGTGAGCGCGCGCCGCTCGTCGTCCGAGAGCGCCGAGTTGTGGCCCATGCCGTTTGTCTTGAGGGCGGTGTCCTTCTCGAGATCCGTCTGCTTGCGCTTGCGACCCATGCGGGGCTCCTGTTTCACGTGGAACGACAACTACAAATCGGATCGAGGGAGCGCGCGGCACCTTGTGCGATCAAAAGTCGTAGCGACGCACCGTGTGTCACGTGACGAAAACTTTATCGTTGCGCTGTGTCATGAGCCCGACACATACTCGCCGGTCCCGAGAAGCAAGAACTGCGGACGGGAGGCGTTCATGGGTCGCGTCATCTACCCTCGTCGCTGGCATCCTGGTCGTCGGCGCCGTCACGCCACGCGCTCGCGCGACGCGAGCTCCGTCAATACCTCGGCCGTCACGCCGGCCTTGCGCGCCACCGAGGTGCTCAAGATCCCGCACCACCAGTCCGGCGGGATGAAATCCCGCTGGTGCCATTTCGAGACCGCCGACGACTTCGCGCCGAGCGCTTTCGCAAGCGCCTCGCGCGTCGCCCAGAGCTCGATGATGGATCGAAAAGACGTCATGGCGTCGAACCATTTCGTGCCGGCGAACCTAGGACCGGCAGTCCTTAAACGCAAGCGGATTTTCATCAGCTACGATGCCACCATCGAGGCCTGGGCCATAGGACAGAACGTCCTAGACGGCACCCGTATAAATGACGTACCATCTGGCGTGGCGCGGGCTCGACCGAAGACAACTCCTAATGGCGACTACAAGGCCGCCTTCATGAGCCGGGTGAAGGAACGCCGGCTCAAATTGGAGATGACGCAGCAGCAGATGGCCGATCTGCTCGGCATGCGGCAGGACCGCTATAAGATCTACGAGACCCGTACCGTGATGCCGGCGGAAATCATCGCGCTGTTCTGCGATCGCACCGACACCCGATCCGACTGGCTGATCGGAACCGTGCGGCGCGCAACCCAGCTGCGCGTCGTGCACGAGGACTGATGATCCTTATTGACGCTCAGGACTGACGGTCCTACTGTGGCGGCTCCTCAACCGCGGAGGGGCCCGCCATGGCCGAGACCTACGTTCTCCACTGGCACGATCGTCACAACGCAGATCAGGTGCTCGCCGAGACCGGACCCGGCGCGCGCGAGCGCATCGTCTCGGCGATCCTGACCGGCCAGGCCGCCGGCCCGATCGACCTGATCGTCCGCTACGATCCCGAGGAGCACATCGCCGACAACGTCAGCGAGGAGATCGCGCTCGAGCTCGAGCGCTGCATCGCCAATGGCGAGCCGGAGAACGACCAGGCGCGCGACCTGATCGAGACGCAGTGCGGCGCATGACCCTGGCGCGCACCCACGCCGGCCTGGTGTTCACGTGCGACCACTGCGGGCGCACCGTCACGATTGATGACCCGCGCCCGTTCGAGCCGCTGCACCAAGACGGCTGGGTGTCGGCGATCGACCCGCGCACCGGACTGTCGCGCCACCTGTGCGCCGAGTGCAACCGCGGCGGCTTCTCGGCGCTGGACGATGCGATGCCGGCCGCCCCGCCCGAACTGTTCAAGGGCATGTTCTGGGCACTCATCATCACGATCGTCGCCGTCGCGGTCGCGATCGCAACCCTTCAGGTGATCCATGGCGATTAAGACGCCCGGCATCTATCTCGACATGTCGGCGGCCGACTACTACGCCGACCCCTGCCCGCTGCCCTCGTTCACCCAGTCGCTCGCCAAGGTGTTGGTCGAGCACTCGCCGCGCCACGCGATGCTCGAGCACCCGCGGCTGCACACGCCGGCCGAGGATGACGAGACCGAGAAGTACATCAAGGCGCAGGCGATCGGCTCGGCCGCGCATCACCTGATGCTCGGCCGCGGCAAGGAGCTCGAGGTGCGCGACTACGACAGCTGGCGCGGCAAGGCGTCGGCCGAGCGCGCCGAGATCGAGGCGGGCGGCAAGGTCGCGATCCTGGGCAAGCACTACGCCGTCGCGCAGCGGATGGTGCTGGCGGCGGGCGAGCAGCTGGCCGCCGCCGGCCTCGATGCGTTCATGACCGGCACCGGGCACGGCGAGGTGTGCCTGGCCTGGCAGGAGGAGGACGGTCTCTGGTTCCGTTCGCTGGTCGATTGGCTCCCCGACGACATGCTGATCCCCTACGACTACAAGACCACCGCGATGTCGTGCGCGCCGTGGGCGGTGCCGCGGCTGATGGCCGAAGGCGGCTGGGATCTGCAGGCCGCAATGCACGAGCGCGGCCTCGAGGCGCTCGACCCGGATAACGCCGGCCGGCGCCGCTTCCGCTTCATCGCGCAGGAGAACACCGAGCCGTTCGCGCTGGTCGCGGTCGAGCTCACCGAGGCGGTGATGACGGTCGGCCGCAAGAAGCTCGATTACGCGATCGCGCGCTGGCGCCAGTGCATGCGCTCCGGCGTGTGGCCGGGCTACCCGCCCGAGCTCCTGCGGCCCGAGCTCCCGGCCTGGAACGTGTCGGCCTGGCTCACCCGCGAGGAGGCCGAGGCGCTCGAGCGTCCGGCCGGCAACGTCATAATGGCGGGGTGACCCATGGGCGACAGCGAGAAGAACGCGGTGTTCGTCGGCACGTGCTCGAACTGCGGCAACGTCCATGTCGGGATCACCGACGAGCACGGCGACCTGGCCGGCGTGGTGGCGTTGCCGGCTGACGCCGCCGACGACCTGGCCGACCGGCTGCGCAAGCACGCCGACCAGGCGCGAGCGTTCGGCAGGCTCTCGCCCGCGGGGCGCGCATGAACACGATCAGCGCGGAGGTCAAGCTCGAGGCGATCGAGCGCGAGCTCCGCTACCGGCGGCGCGTCTACCCGCGCCTGATCGCCGAGGGCAAGATGACCGAGCACCTGGCGCGTGCGCAGATCGGCACGCTCGAGGCGATCGCAGAGGACTACCGCGAGGCGTCGCGGAAAGAACGCCTAGTGTAGAGGAGAGCGAGATGGCGAAGCGCAAGAAGACCCGGCGCGGCCGGCACAACTTCCTGTTCAAGGTCACCAACGGCGACGGCAGCGAGAAGGTGGTCAAGGTCGGCGCCAAGGTCGTGATGGCGTCGGCGCCGGTCACGCTCACCGTCACCGAAGATCACGTGCGCCAGGCGATGCGCCGGCACGGCGTCGGGCACACGTCGAAGTGCACGATGGCGGTCTGCTGCTACGGGCACAAGGACGCCTTCCCGCACATGATCGAGGGACACGTCGATTGGAACTACAGCCGCGCCTTCGTGGTGACGAAGGTCAACAAGTTCGGCCTGCCGGTCGAGTGCGTGGCCTACGAGCACGACAGCAACATCGCGCGCATGAACGACACGAAGGGCGGCCTGCGCAAGCTGCTGGCGAAGATCCAGGAGCAGGGCCCGCTGACGGTGCAGCTGCGGCCCTACCGCAAGCGCTCGGCGCCGATGCGGAAGTCAGGATCCGACCGGCGCGCGACGTCCGGTGTGCGCGATCCGATCCGCCGCCGCGGCGCGAACCTGCGCTTCGACGTCGCCCATCTCGGCGCCGAGCCCGAGTGATGCGCGTGACCATGCGCTCCGACGACGCCCCCGACGTGGGGATCGAGGCCAACGAGTACGTGCGGCTGCAAAAGCTCGGCCAGCATATCCGCACGCTGCAGGCGGCCCGCCGCTGGCTGCTGCGGGAGATGCGGATCGAGCGCGAGCGCGCCGCGGCGGCAGCGAAGGCGACGAAGAAGACCGAGGGGAAGACCACATGACGCCGGAAGCCGCCGAGGCGATCCGCATCGCCGAGAAGTATCTCCCCGACGAGGCGCCCGCGGTGCGCCGGGAGCTCGCCCTCGAGATCGTGACGGCGATCGTGGTGTGCGCCGGTCGCGTCGCGAAGGAGGCGATCGATGAAGCGTTTGCAAAGGTGAAGAAGCCATGAACGCGCACGCCCGTCAGTTCCAGGCCGAGCCGGCGCACCGCGAGCGCGTGCCCCTGTTGATCGGGCTCGCCGGCCCGAGCTCGAGCGGCAAGACCAAGTCGGCGCTGCGCATCGCGGACGGGATCCGTGCGGTGGCCGGCGGCGAGACCTACGTGATCGACACCGAGGCGCGGCGCGCGCTGCACTATGCGGGCGAGCACCAGTTCCGCCACGTCGAGTTCAAGGCGCCGTTTGCGTCGCTCGATTACCTCGAGGCGATCCGCTACTGCGTCGGCCGCGGCGCCTCGGTGGTGATCATCGACAGCATGAGCCACGAGCACGAGGGGCCCGGCGGCATGCTCGAGTACCAGGAGCGCGAGCTCGAGCGCCTGGCCGGCGACGACTACGCCAAGCGCGAGCGCGTCAAGATGCTCGCCTGGCAGAAGCCGAAGGCGGCGCGGCGCGAGCTCATCAACGGCCTGCTGCAGCTGAACGCGAACTTCATCTTCTGCTTCCGCGCGCGCGAGCGGGCGAAGCCGGTGAAGAACGCCGCGACCGGCAAGCTCGAGATCCTCGAGCTCGGCTTCATGCCGATCGCGGGCGAAGACTTTTTGTTCGAGATGACCGCCACCTGTCTGCTCATGCCGAAGTCGGGCGGGATCCCGACCTGGTCGAGCGAGCACGTGGGCGAGCGCGGCATCATGAAGTTGCCCGGCTACCTGGCGCACGCCTTCCCCGCCGGCCAGGTGCTGTCCGAAGACACAGGCCGCGCGCTCGCCACCTGGGCGCGTGGCGAGAGTTCGCCGCATCGACCCAGTGACACGGCACGCGATGCGGCGGGCCACGCCGCCCCGGTCTCCGGTGACAGGGATCGGGCCGGGGCGGATGCGGCCCCACCCTCATCCGGCGTCACGGGACCGCCGGATCGCGCAGCCGCTTCGACTACGGCCGGAGCGGCACCCGACCCAGCCGTGCATACCCCGGCTGGGTCGGTCCCCCTCGAGGACCGCGCGCGCGAGGCGGCGCTGCGCGGCGAGAAGACGTTCAACACGTTCTGGCGGCAATGCACCGGCGCCGAGAAGCACGCGCTGCAGGCGATCGGCGAGGAGCTCCGCGGCCTGATGCGCGAGGCGAAGTCGTGACCAGGCCGCCGCCGGATCCGGTCTACACCCGCAAGGAGATCGCGGCAGCGCTGCGCATCTCGATCGTCACCCTCGAGTTGATGCACAGCCGCGGCGAGGGCCCGCCGCGCCTGAAGGTGTCGGCGCAGCACTGGGGCTATCCGAAGTCGCTGTTCGAGAGGTGGCAGGAGAAGCGCCTGGCCGAAGCCAGTGGGTAAGACGAAGCGCCGGCACCAACGACGGCACCGGCGCCAGGCGAACATGCATCTGCGATCGGGCGGCAAGTTCAAGGTGAACCACAAAAGCAAAAGCGGACGGACCGGGTCCATCCGCTCTCACCAGCTGCCGCGCTGAATTGTTACGCGACGGCTTTCATCAGGTAGGCGGCCCAGGCCGCAAACGCCTCCTTCTTCTCCTTGAAGTAGCGGTGGCGGTTGTAGACGCCGGCCACGCCGGACTTCACGCCGCCGGAGATGTGGTTGAGGCACTCCTCCACGATGTGTGGCGCGATGCCGACCGCGTCCGAGTTGGCGTAGGTCGAGAAGGTCCGGCGGCAATCGTGCAGCACCCAGGCCCCGTTGGCGAGCGCGCCGAGGATCTTGTCGATCGCCTTCTTGGCCTTCGACCAGCCGGAGTAGCCGCCGTTCTCGCCCGAGCCGAACACCCATTTGCGATTGCCGCACCGCTTGAGCCGCGGCTCGAGGATCGCGCGCACCGGCTCCGACACCGGGATCACGAACGGCTTGCCGTTCTTGGTGCGGCGGGCGCCGGTCACCGGCGAGACCGCCGGCAGGTCGAGGTGGTCGAGCCGGCCGTCTTTGAACTTGCACTCGCGCGGCTCGAGCCCGCCGATTTCGGTCTTGCGCGCGCCGGTCAGGATCAACAGCCGCACGATGTCGCGGTAGTCGCCATCGTTGGTGCCGGTCGGATCGTTGCCGCCGTGCTTCTCGGTCGCGTCCCACACCGCCTTGAGCTCGTCGGGCTCGAGCGCGCGCTCGCGCGTGGCCTCCTTCTTCTTGTTGCAGTAGGACGCCGCGTTGAGGATCGGCTTCTTGAAGACGCCCTCGCCGATCACCCAGTTGTAGAACGCGACCGCCGAGGAGAGCGTCCGGTTTCGCTTCGTCACCTTGCGGCCGCACTTGTTGAGCTCCTCCGAGATCTCGCCGGTGGTGACCAGGTCGAAGCGCTTGTCATCGAGGCCGGCGAGGTTGACCGTCAGGTGCCGCTCGATCTCGTCGTAGCTGCCCGAGCCGAGCGTGCGGTTCTTGACGTCGATCTCGCGCTCGGCGAGGTAGCGCTTCGCCACCGCCGACCAGGTGTCGGCGGCGTGATCCTTGTTGGTCCGCTTCACGCTCGCCGGATCGTTGCCTTCCGAGGCGCTCGCGGCGTAGCCGTTGCGCGCCTTGACCCGCGCGTCGGCTTCCTTCATCGCCGGCCACGGGCCGATCGTCCACTTCTTCGGCACCTTGCCGCCGGCCCGATACCACAGGACCAGCGATTTTGCGCCGCTCTTTCGGATCCGCAGGCCGTAGCCGGGAATGACCGTGTCCCACCAGACGTGGTCGCTCTTGCCGGGCGGCAGCGCGAGCGCCTTGATGGTCTTGTCGCTGAGCTCGACCTTCTCCGGTTCTGCGCGCGGGAACGCGATGACATTGCCGGCGATCGCCAGGTTGGTTTTCATGGGGCCCTCACTTTCGGCTGGGGTTGCGCTGGGGTTGCAGGCGCGGCTGGGTCCGGCTGTTTTCGTCAGTGCGTTTGACAGAAGGTCCATTCGCTCCCTCGCACCCAACATAGGACGAATAGTCCTTGTTTCAAGGGGGAAACGCGACGCGGCTGTGCACGGATTGGCGCAGCTATGCGCGTTTGGGGTTGCAGCAGGGTTGCAAAAAGATCAGAGAAAGTTGACTTCTAAGCTGAAGGTCGGGGGTTCAAATCCCTCCGGGGTCGCCAATCCAATCAATCACTTACGTGAAAATCTGCAACCCCAAAAACCCCAAAAAACGGGCTGGGGTTGCGCTGGGGTTGCAAGCCAAAACGGGAACAGCAGGCCATGCGCTCAGCGCATAAAGAAAAGCGCCCGCCGGGTGCGAGAGCCGGCGGGCGAGTGGTGCCGAGCCAGGGAGGGTAGGGGGCTCTTTGGGCTCGGCTACTTGAAGACGGTGCCCTGGTTGCCGGCGACGCAGTGCTGCAGCAGCCCATTGACGAGCTTCTCGTCGCTCGAGATCCGGCTGCTGTAGATCCACAGGCCGGCGCCGATGTAGAGCAGGTTCATCAGCAGCAGCCCGAGCGCGAGCGGGTTGCCCTTCATCGCGTCGATCGCGCTGCGCGCCACGCCGGTGACGCCGCTGCCGTTCGTCGGTGCTGGTGAGCTCATGGGACCACCCGGATGATGTAGTTGGAGACGGTGCGCGTGCCGAGGCTCGGGAAGGGTGCGCTGTTGCCGGTGTTGTCGATCGTGTGGTGGTGCTTGGGATCGGTGACGACGCTCGAGATGGTCGGCTGGTCGGTGGCGCCGCCGCCGCCACTCCACAGGCCGGCAGGATGTGCACCGCCGTTCGCGAGCCAGTTGTTGGTGTTATTGGTGACGCTCGAGGCGACCGTCACGCCGGTGGATGCGTCCTCGGACACGTGCGCGTGCTGCACGAGCTCGTTGATCGTCATCGTGTGGTTCTGCGCGCCGCCCTGCAGGCCGAGCCCGGTCGGGCTGACGCCGAAGTACTGGGCGGTGACCAGGCCGCGATCGGTGCCGCCCATGTTGCCGCGACCCATTGGCGACACGCTGCGGAAGTCCGGCAGGTTGAAGGTGGTGATGCCGTCGCCGTTTCCATACGGGAAGATCTGCACCGTGCAGGATCCGCTCGAGGTCGCGGCGCTGAGCACCGTGATGGTGGTCGCGTTGACGACGGTCTGCACCGTGTTCGCCAGGCTCGGGATCCTCGAGCCCTCGATCTTCTGGCCGGCGCCCAGCTGCGACGTGTCGGCGAGCCCGCTGATCGTGGTCGAGCCGGACGTGCACGTGCCGGTCTGGCTCGAGGTGAGCGCGTTCATCAACGCCTGGAAGTTGGCGCGCGAGTACTGCTGGCCGGCGGCGAAGTCGAAGTTGGCGGGCGCCTGCAGGCCGGCGTAGGGCAGCACGGTCGCGATCGGCACCGGCGTGACGCCGAGCATGCCCTGCGCGCAGGCGATCGTGGCGCAGGCGACGACCGGCTGCATCGCGCTCGAGACCGGCACGCTGCCGGCGACCGGCAGGCCAGGCGTGAGGTTGCCGTTCGGATCGAAGATCGCAGCCTGGTTCGCGCGCGCGGCCTTCGGCGGCAGCATCACCTGGGTGTCGCCGGGCGGCACCTGCACGACCCGGTTCTGCCGTGCGTCCCAGCCCTCGCGCAGCTGCGCCACCAGGTCGGTGACGATCACGTTGAAGTCGTGCGCCGAGAACGGGCGGTTCTCGGCCAGCTGCGAGAGCCGGCGCGGGCGCCTGGCGCCGACGATCTCGACGGTGCCGGTCTGCGCGTTCGAGAAGGTGATCTGCGCGTTGGTGATTGGCAGCGGGATGTTGCCGAGGGTGCCGGACGGTGACGACATCGACCAGGCGGTGGTGAGCACACCGTTGACGTAGACCTGCACCCAGTTCTGGTAGTCGGAGCCGTCGCCGTAGAGCGCGAAGCCGACGTTGAACGGACCGGCCGAGCCGGAGACGCCGGCATATTCGGTGCGGCGCTCGGTGTCCGGCAGCGCCGGCACCGGCGCGATCTGCGCCCACACGTAGGCGCCGGTGGCGAGCAGCAGGCAGGCGGCGATGAGCTTGCGCATGGCCGCGATGATCACGGTCGCGAGCTCGTCCGCAAAGCACCGTCAACGGCCGAAGGCGTTGCCCAGCTGCGGCGCGCGCTCCGGCGCGTTCTCGCCAGGCGCCCACCAGAAGCCGGTGTCTTCCTTGCGCAGCCGCTGCTCGGCGCGGCGCCAGGAGCCGCGGTAGTCGGGATCGACCAGCGTCTGCAGCTTGTCCCACATCAGGCGATCGACGGCGAGGCGGGTGTACCAGGTGTTCGGCGTGTTGCGCCGGAGGATCGAGGTCAGCTGCCGGCCGGCGGTCGGGCGCCGTACCGCCTGGTCGTCGGCGAACTCCTCGCGGATCGGCGCCGCCGCCAGGCGCACGATGTCGGCGCCGGCCTGCACCAGCGGGCCCGACAACGAGGTGAGCACGTCGCCGGCCGAGCGCTCGCCGCGCAGTGCGCTGTCGAGCACGTCGCCGTAGATGCCGCCGACCCCGCCGGTACGCAGCGCCTCGCCCCAAAATTTCGGCGAGCGCATGCTCTGCGGATCCTTGCCGTTGACGATGTCCTTCATCTGGATCGAGAGCGCGCCGGCCGCGGTCGATGCGGTGGCGAAGGCGATGCCGCGCATCACCCGGTTCTCGATCGGGCCGTCGATCAGCACGCGCATCAGCTGGGTCGAGACGCGCGAGAGCGCGAACGTCTTGAACTGCATCAGCGAGCGCATGAGCTCCTGGCCCTTGCCGGGCCCGATGCCATAGGCGGCGCCGGTCTCGATCGCGCGCAGGCGCACGTCGGGCTGGTGCATCGCGAAGGCACCTTGCTCCTGGATCGCGCCCATGACGCGCTCGTACAGGTTCCGGTCGGCCTGGCTCAGCAGATCCGGCGAGAGATACTTCGCCCCGTTGAGGTCGATGTGCATCGCCGGGTCGCGCAGCTTGTCCCACTCTGCCGGCGTGAAGCCGTAGGCCTCGAGGAAGCCGCGGAAGCGCGGGTTGACGCCGGCATACGGGTGCGCGGCCTCCTGCGAAAACAGATTGAGCATGTTGCCGGCCCAGGTGCGCTTGCCCATCTGCCCCCACCAGTCGAGGCCGGTTGCGCGCGTCGCCGCGTTGGCGATCTTCGCGGTCGTCTGCATCAGCGATAGGTGGTTCTCGTAGTCGCGGATCCCGTTGGCGAAGTCCATCACGCCGTGCGCCTGGATGTTGAGGTGCGCCGCCTCATCCCTCGAGATGCCGCCGGTCAAGAGCTTGCCGATCTGGTCGAAGCCGCTCATGCCGACATGGTTGGCGGCGAGCAGCGACGTCACCGCGTCGGTCGGCGCCACCGCGAAGATCGCCTGGCGCAGCGAGCTCGCGACGTTCATGTTGCGCATCGCGCCGATCAGGTTCGAGGTGAAGTCGTCGTGCGTCGCGTGCACCTGGCCGTTGAGCACCTTCCACATGCCCTCGACCACGCCCTTGCTCTCGACCAGCTTGGCGGCGAGCCGCGCCGGGTTGAAGCGCTCGGCACCAGCGACCGCCGGGATCTCCGGGTTCGCCTTCGCCTGCTTGAACAGCGCGCGAAAGTTCGCCTCGTAACTCGGGCCGAAGGTCTCGATCAGCGCGAGCTCATGCGACATGCGATCGAGGTGCCCGGTCAAGGCCTGCATGAAGTTCTCGCCCCAACCGTACTTGCGCATCAGCCGCGTGTAGGCCGCGGCACCAGCCTCGCCGGCCTGGAAGTCGAACGTGCGTCGCTCGCGGGTGAACGGCGCGGACGGACCACCGGCGCTGGTGATGTCATCGAAGGCGCGCTTGATCACGTCGTCGCGCGACGCCATCGTGACCGGCTTGAGCGTGTCGCGGTCGAAGATCTTGAGCGCACCGCTGTTGAAGGCCTCGAGGATGTCCTTCTGGAACTCCGGGAAGCCGATGTCCTTCACGCGCCACGATCGCCACTCCTGCGGCAGGCGCCAGTCCTCGAGCGGCGTGAAGATCTTGCCGCCCTGCTGCGCGCGCGAGACGCCGCTGTCGGTCGCGTCGGTCCAGCCCTTCGACACCGCCTTGGCGAGCGCGTCGCCGCTGTCTACGCCGAACTGCTCGCGGATGAAGTTGTTGATGCCGATCAGCTGATCCTTGCTGAGCCCGGTGAAGCCAGGCTTGAACGCCTTGATGCCTTCGCCAAACTTGCCGTAGAGCCACTGTGAGACCGCCCGAAACTTGTAATCGACGTTGGGGCCCGACTTGACCAGGCTCTCGGCCGGCAGGTCGCGGAACGCTTTGGCATCGCGCCACAGGTCGCGCGACAGCATGCCGGCGAGCGCCGCCATCCGCCCCATGGGATGCTCGGCCAGGCGCTGTTCGCCGGCCTGGAACGCCTGCACCTGGTTGGCGATGTTGCGCGCCTTGTCGGCCGAGGCCTTGCGCAGCGCCTTGGCGGCGGCGAGCGCGGCCGCGGCGTCGGCCGTTGCCGGCGGCACGTCGCGGGTGAACTCCTGCTGCATGCGCTTGTGCAGGTCGAGCGCCTGGTCGGCGGTGGCGCGCGAGATCCGCCCGGTGGCGATCAGCTTGGAGAGGCAGTCGGCGACGCTCATGCGGCCTCCTTCTGCGGCGCCGGCCCGGCGCAGGCCTCGAGTTGCTCAGCGGCGCTGTTGAGCTCCTCGACGTCGGCCAGCTGCCGATCGACGCTCTGGAACACCGGCTCGCCGCGCTCGTCCACGCCGGCCGGCACCTGGATGTCCTTGGTCATGCGCGCGCGATCAACGTCGGCCTGCATCGCGTCGGGGAGCTTGGGATCCTGCAGCGTCTTGGCGAGCTCCTCGCGCGTCGGCATCATCGCCTCGGTGGCGGCGCCAGGAGCTCGAGGCGCCTCGCCAGGCTTGGCGAACAGGTCGGGCGCCTCGGCCGCCGCGGCCCCCTTGGCGCCGCGCCGCGCCGCCAGCTGCAGGATGTCGTCCGGCGTCACCGGCTCGAGCAGTCCGAGATCCGTGGGGCTGACCTTGCGCGCCTCCTCGGCGTAGTACGTGAGCTTGTCGGCGACCCCCTTCCATCCTGCGGCCTTGTTGCCGCTCGGGTCGTAGAACATTTTCATCAGGGCTTCGACGCGCGGGGGCACCTGGTCGAAGGCGTCCTGCTGCGACAGGAACTTGCTCAGCTTGGTGCTGGTCCGGCGCAGGTGCTCGGTGCGGTCCACCGCCTCCATCAGGTCGTTCGTGATGTCCATCTCGGGCTTCACCAGGCCGCGCCCAATGTCGGCGCGCAGTCCCGCCCAGTGACCCGCGGTCGCGATCAGTGCGTTCGAGATCCCCTTGATCTCGTCGTCGGTGCTCTCGGCGATCCGCGACAGGCTCTCCGCATCGCCGTAGGCGCTCGCCAGCATCGCGTTGCGCATGCGCGTGACGCCCTCGGCCGAGACGCGACCTTTCGCGTCCATCAGCGCGCCGCGCTCGGTAACGGGCAGGCGGGCGATGAAGCCGCGGTGGAAGTCGGTGTTGGCGGGCGACGACAGATCCTCCGGGTTCTTGATCGCCTCGAGGAGATCCGGCGTCATCAGCGCGCGGTCGGACAGCGCGCGCTCGGTCGCGCCCATGGCGAGCATGCCCGACTGGTTGGCCTCGACGGTGAACGCCTGGCGCTCGGCCGGCGCGAGCTCGCTGGTGCGCTGCCGGATCAGGACCGGCTCCTTGTACTGGCTGACGTCGATGCCCTGGCTCTCGAGAAATTCGCGGTAGCGCTGCGCAGCTGCGCCGCCTTCGGCATAGACCTGGCGCAGCGCCAGCACGCGCCCGTTGCCGCTCTCGACCATGGCGTCGGGCCCGACGATCGGAGCTCCGGTGTCCGCCCGCGTCGTGTCGCCGAGCCGCTGCGGATCCAGGTTGGCGACGATGTCGCGGATCTGCGCCTGGCTCGCGGCGCGCTCGCGCTGGCGCGGTTGGAGCTCCTTGGTGTAGCCGGCATCCGCCGACGTCTTGAGCTCGGCCGCCTCGACCACGACCGGCTGCACGTCGATCATCCGGCCGCCGGTTGCCGTAACCTTGTGCGCTGGCAACGACGCGACCGGTGCACCAATCAGCTTGCCTTCCTGTGGCCCAGCCGCTACAGTCGGAGCGGAGGGTTCCATGGCAATGGATTTCCCCAAATCCGCGACATTCATCGACTGGGACGGCAGGCCTGTGGTGTGGACACCGACTGAGGCCTGGGCACTCACCGGCGGCTCCATGAAGGAGGTCGGCGACGGTGCCTGGACGTTCCCCGGTGCGACCTGGTCGCGCATCGACACCGCCGCCGTGGGCGAGGATGGCAAGGTGCGCTCCGCAGCCGCCTTCAAGGCCACGTTCCCGGCATTGCCGCCGATGCCGAAAGAGGCCTTCACCGGATCCCATTCCGGTCCCAGCCGATCGGCCACCCCGCCGTAGAGCTCGACCTGCTTCTGGTGAAGTTCGGCCTTCCTGGGATCGTCTTCGGGGAGCTTCTTCCATTCCTTGTACCAAGCATGGCCGCCGCCCGCCTGCTTCGCCTCGAGCATGCCGGGCACCCAGAACTGCACCTCGCCAACCTGGCCGTTCGGAAACCTGACCAGCACCTTGCGATCGAAATAGCCGGTCGCCGTCCGCTCCCAGCTTTCATCGATGATCGGGAGCCGCTTCGCCAGACCGGCCAGGATCTCGTCCGACTGTGCCGGCGTCTTCACGTCGAAGCCGATCCGGACGATGTCGTTGATCGCACCAGGCCCCTTCCCCGTCAGTGCCATCTTGTCGTCCGCGCCGGAGCGCAGCTTGATCCCCAGCGGGCCGACGTTGTGCGTGCCCACCGACACCGGGATGCCGGTCGGTGCCGACGCCTCTGCTCCCGCCTTGATCAGCGCGGCCTGGTTCTCCTCGGCGTGAGCGTACAGGTCATCGACGGTTTTGATCGGCGACTGGTCGGCCCAGATCCGCTTGATGCGCTTCGCCTGGTCGATGCGCTGCGGCAGCTTCGCTTCGTCGTTCAACAGGCCGCGATCGACCACCGTCGCCGGCAGGCTTTTCCAGCCGAGCTTCTTCGCCGCCGAGAACGTAGCGTTGCCGTCCACCACGATGAACTTGCCGTTGCCGAGCGGCGTGACGGTGATGGCGCCGCGCCTGGTGAGCTCGCCTTTCGAGGCGGCGAGCATCCGCTTGGCGGCGTTGGGCGCCGAAAGTGCGTTCGCCTCGTCCGACTTCTGGCTCAGCACGTTGTCGAGCTCGAGCGACTGCGCGCCCTCCGGCGGGTCGAAGTAGCGCTCGGGCCCCTCCGGCAATTCGTCCGGCCCCGGCTCCGGCCGCTTATCGATGACGCGCTTGGCGAACTGCTTCTCGGTCTCGTCGGGCAGGCGCTCGCTGGGCTTTCGCTCCGCGTCCAGCTGGTCGGCGAGTTGATGCGGCGCGACCTGCACCTCCTTCATCGCGGCGGCGGCGGCATCCGCCGGCTGGTCGGCCAGGTGCTCGGCGATCGTCACGGCATCACCCGGCGCCAGGTCGTGTCCGCCCCGCGCCGCGGCCTGGGCGACGCTGTTGCGCAGCGCCTGGTCGGCCGGCTCGCCAGCCCGCGCCGCGAACAGTGGCAGCTGCGGCTGGTCCTCGAGCGTCGCCAGGGGGCGGTTGACGTCCACCGGCTCGCCCTTGACGACCTGGTCGATCGCGGTGCCGATCGCATCGCGGTGCGCCACCTCGCCGCCGACGCCGGGATAGACGTTCGATCGCTGGAAGTTGAGCTCGCTCTCGGCGATGTTGCCGGCGTCGCGCACCGTGGTCGGCCAGGCACCGGTTTTGAGCCGGGCCCAGAGATTGCCGAGCATGCGCGTGCCGGCGCCGAGCGCGAAGCCGCCACCGGCGGCCTGGAGCACACTCAGGCCCGGTTCGCCGGACGCCACATAGCCCGGCTGCACGGCCTCGCGATACGGCGCCCCAAGTAGCTGGTTGACCGTCTCGGTGCCGCCGGCAAGCGCCGCCATCTTGAGCCCGGTCATGAACACGCCGCCCTCGAGCGCGAACGGCGCCGTCGCCAGGTTGAGCGGATCCGCGACGCCGGTCTCGAGCCCGCCGAGCAAAGAGCCGACGCCCGCGCCGAAGGTGCGGTCCCGCCCGGCGAGCTCCTGCGCGTGCTTGCGCGCGGCCCGACTGATCTGCTGCGCCCGCTTGTCGAGCATCTCGAGCGAGAACTCATCGATGCCGGCGTCGGGGAACGCCTGGCGCACCTTGTTCACTGCGGGCCCGAGCGTTGACCAGTCGTCCGCGGCGACGATGTCGCCCATCTCGCCCGTGAGGTCGCGGCCGGTCTTCTTGCGGATCTCGCCAACGTAATCGGTAAGCGCCTGCACGCGCGCGTTCTCGCGCGCGTTGGACATGGTGAAGTAGCGCCCCTCGTCCCATGCAGCCTCGAGCGCCGCGCCGGCAGTGACCGGCAGATACGCGCCTTCGTTGGGGATCGGCCCGCGGACAGCCTCGTCCGCGCTGCTCGGAGAGATGTCGAGGATGGTCATGGCCCGGCCTGCACGCCACTTTCCACGCCGCTCGCCGGCAGCGGCGCCCCCGCCCGGTTTCGCAGGTCGAGAACGAAACGCTGTGGCAGCGAGAAGTCGCCGGTGTCGGTTGTGTACCCGCGCCACGCATAGGTCGGCGGCTTGCTGGCGTCGGTGTTGAACCGGACCAGGTATTGGCCCTGCCGGATGCTCTCGAGGTGCCCGTGCAGCCAGAAAGTCTGAGCCGTGATCGGCTCGCCCCCCTGCGAGGTCACGCCCGCGAAGTCCTGATCCGTCAGGCTATAGATCACCCGCTCGGCATCGTGCTCCGTCATGCCGCGCCGGGGCACGATGTACGGCGAGCCGTTCATCGTCCCGGTGCCGCCGGTGACGTCATCGATCGCCTGCTTGAGCCTCGCCTTGGCGGCGCTGCTGTAGACGCCGGTGGTGTCGCCTGCGGTGGCGGCCATCTCGGCGGCGTGCGCCAGGACCGCCGCCTTCATCGTGGCATACGCTCCGTCCGGCCTCGTCCGGTCGGTGTGCGAAAACAAATCCGCCGGCAGCAGCTTGGCGAGATCCTGCTCGAACGGCTGGCGCTCGCGATCCTTCGGCAGGTAGTCCTTGTCGGTCTTGAGCGCGTTCTGCCCGACCAGGATCGATCGCGCGAGAGCGGGGTCGGTCCGCATGAGCGCGCCGGCCGCCACCGCCGTTTTGACGTCGCCCTCCTTCTCGCCAAGCTTGGTGAGCGTGGCGTTGCGCACGTCCTCCGACAGGTTCGAGGTGAGCGCGCCGAGATACTGGGTCTTCGCGTCCACGTCGTTGCCCTCGAGGATCGCCTGGCCCTGCTTGATGTCGGCCTCATCGAGCGCCGACAGCGGCGCGTGCTGGTAGTTGTTCGCCAGGAACCGGGCCCGCTTGTCGCGTTCCTGCAGATTGGCCGCGATCGTCTCCGGGTGGGCGAAGTCGAGCGGCGGGATCGCGTCGAACTTGTCGCCGAACCTGGTGCTGGCGAGCGCCTGCGGGTTCTTCTCGAGCCCGTTCTGCACCGCCGTGAGCGTGCGCTCGAGGTCTTTCTTGAGAGCTCGCTCGCCAGGCGACAGGTTTCCTTCGGCGCCGTGCCGGCCGAGCTCGCTGATCTGATACTGCTGCAGCGGGACCGACGAGCGCCCGAGCTCGCGCGCGGCGTTGATCCGGGTGCCGAACTGGTTGATGTCCTCGAGCAGCCCGGCGTCGCCGGTCTTCTTTGCCGCCTCGATCAAGTCGAACATCGTCTTGTCGGACGGTCGGATGCCTTCCTGGTCGTAGTCCTTCACGATGGTCTTGAACTGATCGTTCCCCGCCCTGTTGAGCTCGCGCCCGCGGTTCAGCTGCAGCCAGGCCGCAGATGCCGGCGTGTCGCCGGTGCCGAGCACGCCGCCGAGGCCGAGCACCGCGCGCGCCTGCGCCAGGCGGTTGGTGTAGCCGTGCGCGACCGAGAGATTGTTGGGGTCGTAGTGCAGCGGCTTCTCGAAATGGATGAACGCCGCCGCGGCGGCATCCACGCCCTTCGCGGACTGCAGCGCCTGCAGAGCGGTCCCGTGCGTCGTGTGCAGTTCGCGGTCGATGAACTCAAGCTGCGTCTGCAGGTCGGACACGTCGGTGCCCTTTTCCTTGGCGAATTGGCGCAGCGCGACCAGGCGCTCCTCGCGCCAGCCGGCGATGCCAAATCCGGTCGGACGACCGAAGCGATCGCGATCGTGTAGCTCGGTCGGATTGACGCCGCTCTCATGGATGAGGTTGCCGACGATGCCGGCGGCCTGGTCCGGCGTGTAGCCGCGCCGGGCGAAGAAGTCGAAGGCGAACTTCGCGTTCTGGTTCCGTTGGAGCTCCGTCAGCTGCCGCGTCATCGTCGGGATCGGCTGCTGCGCATAGCTGTCGTTGAGGTGCATCCGGGATGCATGGGCGTAGAGCCGCGCCACGCCGGCATAGTCGCCCGCGTTCCGGTACATCGTCGCGATCCCTTCGACCATGTCCGGCTCGATGCGCTGCCCGAGGTTCGAGGCCGCCACCATCTCCTGCTCGGCCCGCCGCGCCTCCTGGATGTCGCCCTTGCGGATTGCCTCCTGGGCGCGGATCTCGCCCACCGCCTTGTGCCAGAACGCCTCCTTCTCGGTGATCTTGAGACCCTTGTATCGCGGGTCGTCCTTCAGGATCGATTGCGCGTTGCTCAGCGCAGCTGCAGCTGCGGTCCCCTTGTCGGGCGCATCCTGGTAGTCCTTGAGCGTCTTGTAGAGATACGCCTCGCCCTGCGCGTTGCTGGTGACGCGTTGGATGTCCTCGCGCTGCTGGTCGGCGGTGTAGGTCGAGTTCGGCGCCTCCATCTTGCGCTGCTGCAGCGCCAGGATCTTGCCGACGAGACCGTAGGCATATTCCGACTTCGGGTCGCCACCGCCGCGCACGAACGAGTTGAGGTCGTTGGTCGCGCTCTCGATGCCGATGTTGAACGAGGCCTCGTTCTTCGCGTCGGTGACGCGCTGCTTCGTGTTGGTCAGGCCGAGGAAGGTCTGCGTGGCGTTCTGGTCGATCAGCGCGCCGAGCTTCATGGCGACATGCGGCCCGACCTGGCCGGCGACGTACTTCGTCCGCGCGTCCCGATATTCGCCCATTGCCTTGAGGTAGGCCTGCGGATCCTCCCGGTTCTCCTGCGCGATCGCGATCGACTTGAGCTTGGCGTCGTTCTCGAAATCCGACAGCGCGGCCATCTCGAGATTGTCGCGGTAGACGTCGGCGGCCCTGCCGAAGACCGGCCATTTGTCGATCTGCACGTTGCCGTTGGCGTCGCGCGTCACGGCCTGCGCGCCCGCCTCGCGCGCGGCCGGCACCGCGACGTCCTCCATCACGGTGTCGCCGACCTTCTCGAGCGCGCGGCCGCGATGCTCGAACATCTCGGCGAGCTCCATGTACGGCTGCGCGATCTGGCTGGGCGAGATGCCCTGCGGCGCCCGCACCTGCGGGATCACGTCGGGGATGCTGGGGAGGTCGCGTGCCATATGGGTTCACCCTGATGGATCTCCGGCGCCGACGCCGCCGCCGAAGCCGCCCATGCCGCCGGCCATCTTGCCGATGCCTCCCAGCAGCCCGGCGTAGGCCGCCATTTTGTCGGCCGACGCCGACATGCCCGCCGTCGTCATGGCGAACTGCCCGGCCTGGCGCAGGTAGGCGGCGCTCGCGTCCTCCATGGCGGCCTGGCTGCGCGCGGTGACAACCGCGGCGGTACGCTGGCGATCGGAGAGCATGCGGTTCCAGTCCTCGATCGTGGCGGTGGTCGGCGACGACGGATCGACGTTGCCGGCCGCACGCATCGCATCGATGCTCGAGATCGTCTTGGTCAGGTTCTCGCGCATGGTCACGTCGGTGAGCCCGGCCTGCAGCCGGCCGAACCGTGCGGCCTCCTCGGCCTGGTCGGCCTGGTACTGGTCCTGCGCGTTGACCGCCTCGCCCTTCATGATGTCGGCCGTCGCCTTGTCCATGCCGCCCGCGAAGCTGAGACCGAGCGACGCGAGCGACGAGACGGCAGCAACCGGTGCAGCTGCGGCGCCCATCAGGTCGAGGCCTCCTGGCCGATCTCGAGGATCCGGAGCGGGCCGGACGTGTCCTTGTAGAGCGCCCAGCGCGGGTCGTAGGTGTGGCCGAGCGGACCGCGGAACGAGTACTTCTCCTCGCGCAGCGGCGGCGGCTGCGTCTGGTCGTCGCCGACGTTGTAGGCCGTGATGCGGCGATAGCCGATGATCGAGCCGGGCGCCGGCAGCTGAGCTCCCTGCCGGCCGGCGTAGAGCCTGGCCCACAGGAAGCCGGTCGAGTTCGACACCGAGACCAGCACGCGATCGATGCGGCGGCGTCGGGTCCGCTGCTTCTGGTCGGTGCCGGCCTCGGCGTTGGGAAGGAACGGCTCGAACGTCGGCGTATAGGCGAAGCCGGCGACGATCGTGGGGCTCGAGAGATCCTCGCCAGGGTAGATGGGCACGACGTTGCCGTGCGCGTCGATCTGGTGAAGGCCGAGATTGTTGACGCCGTCCATCAGCGTGACCGACGCGATCGCGAGCCACGGTGCGCTGTAGGCTCCGGCGAGCGGCTGCGCGCAATCGAGGTAGACGGTGTCGTCCAGCTGCTCGACCACGCCGACGCCGCCGTAGCTGGTCGTGAGGATGATGTTGCCGAACAGCGCCGACACACAGGAGTAGACCGCGCCGCCGCGCCACGGCACCCAGCCGATCCAGTCCTTGCCCGGCTGGTAGCGTCCGACCACAAGCGTGCCGTCCGCGTCCGTCACGTAGACGTAGCGCTCGGGCGCCTGGCCGTCGCCGGTCGAGATCGCGATCGCCTTCGGCGTGCCGGTGAACAGGTGCTTGTGGAACTGGGTGACGTCCTTCACGACGTAGGGGCGCGTCGAGTAGGCGGTGCCGGTGCCGATCAGCACGTTGACGCGGCTGCGGCCGGCGTTCACGTACAGGAAGCCCTCCGAGGTGAACGCCGGCTTGACCTGCGATGCCGCCTCGTTGGTGACCGGGATGAACTGCACCGTGCCGGGCGCGAGCCCCGTGTTGGCGCTGCCGACCGGGATGTACCAGATCCCTTTCGACGTGAAGACGAACTCATCGAACCAGGGGCCGATGTGGAAGATGTGCGGCTTGCCGGCGAGCACTTCGACCATGGCGTCGCTCGCATTGGGCCCGACCGAGAAAAAATACGGCAGGTCGGTCGCCGACCACATGACGGCGTCCACCGCCGACGCCAGGTCGCAGAAGCCGAGCCGGCCGCGATCGGTGAAGCAGGAGCTCGGCCAGCCGCGCGCCGCGGAGATCAGCTGCTCGTCCCACACCGCACAGGCCTGCGGCCCCACGTTGGTGATCAGCGTGATGGCGGCGCTCGAGGTCGGGCCCGAGAGCACGTCCGAGGTGGAGAAGCCGCCCTGCCCCTCGAGCACCTGCACCGTGACGGTGCCGACGCCGACCGCCACGACCACGCCGACCGTGTTGGTGATGCTGCCTTAGACCGACTGCCCGAGGATGAAGATCGGCGTCCCGCTCGCACCGGTGCGCGCCGTCACCGTCAGCTGCTGCGTCGGGTTCATCTGCTCGAGCAGCGTCGCGGTCGCGTGCTGGCTGTCGGCCACCGCGGTGATCCGCATGCGCGTGTTTGCCCAGCGGAAGTAGGTGTTGGCGTGCGCCGGCAGGAACACTGCGGCCGAGGCGACCAGGTTGACGACCGTGCCGGCGCCGCCGCTCCCGCTCGGCGTGATGGTGGCGCCAGGCGCCGCCAGGCGCAGGAACGGCACCGCCGGGATCCCGTCCGCTCCGACCGAGAACGCGAACAGGCTCGTCGTCCACGGCGTCACGCCGTCGTAGCTGAAGATCACCGGCTGCATGCCGTTGAAGCAGACCACCACGTCGGTCTGCGCCAGGCTCACCTTCACCTGCGTCCACACGATCTGCCAGATGGTGCCGGCGGCCCACGGGTAGCCGACGTTGCCGAAGACCTGGATGTTGGTCGCGGCGTCGATGATCCGGATCGAGCCGTCCGCGCCGAAGCACAGGTGATAGATCTTGCCGGGCGCCACCTCGACGTCGTCGGTCCGGCTCCCGAGCGCGGCGGCGAACAGGAAGCGCCGGCCGGAGCGCTGCTGGATCAGGCCCGAGTTGAGCACACGCCAGTCCGCCATCTGGCGCGCGCCAGCCTTCATCATGGGCACGTCGTCGCGCCGCTTCATGTCGGCGTCGAGCTCGCCGGCCGAGAAGTCACGCTGCGCGTCGAGGATGGCGGCGAGCGGCATGGCTCACCCCGGAATGCCCGTGCCGCCCCACTCGTCGGAGACCGGCGGCCACGGGCGGCGGATCCGGCGGGCAGCGCGCATGCGGTTGTTGAAGAACGAGCGCTTCGGCGCCTCCTGGTCGGAGCGCGTGCGCGCCTGGCGCAGGATCCCCTCGCCGACCTTCATCCAGGCTTGCTCGGACGCCGGATCCTCGTGCAGACCGCCGTAGATGCCGGCGCGCACGAAGGCGAGCAGCCCGGTCATGAAGGTGCGCGACAGGTGGCCGTTCGCCAGGTCCGCGTTGGTGGTGAAGACGCACTTCGCCGTGACGGTGCCGGGCACCGTGCCGGGAGGCCCGCCAGGCTCGCCCGCGGCGTTGATGCAGATCTGGTCGCCGAGGATCGTGTAGATGCACTGCCGGTCGTTGAGCCGCACCCAGATCAGGTGGATGCAGCCGGCCGGCTTGGCGTAGGCGTCGGTGAAGGTCGGATCATTGGGCGTGCCGGCGCGCGGCAGGGTGACGACGTCGGTGATGCCCTTCCAGTTGTGTTGGTCGAGCATGTACTCCATCGCGGCCTCGTAGGCCGCGGAGCCGACCGTCCACTCGTCGGATCCATCCTGCACGACGTTGCACAGGTTGTCGCCGGAGAGCGCCAGCGCCTGGTTGATCAGGCCGAGCTTGTCCAGGGGGTAGGTCATGGCGGGACGGTGGCCCTGCCGGCGCCGGACCGCAAAGCACCGGGGGCTCGACAATGGCCCCGCGGGGCGGCTACGATCGCGCGATGAGCATCCTCACCGCATGGAAGCGCTGGATTGGGCAGGAGACGCCGGCCGACCGGACGCGATGGCATCCCTGGATGCCGACCTTGCCGGTGCGCCTCAACGACGGCGCGACGTGCATCCACGAATGTGAGCGGCGCTGGAACGGCAGCAGGTGGGAGTACCGCGCCTCGCCCGAGACGCACGAGGACTACAAGGCCTCGCTCTGGTGAGCTACTTCGACGGCTCGGCCGGCTTCTCCAGATCCTTGAGCTTCTTCTCGGCGTCAGCCAGCTTGCGCTTCGTCTCGATCAGGTCGGCCTGCATCCGCAGGCCTTCCTGGATCTCGCGGAGCAGCTTCTCGCCGAGCGCCTGCTCGGCCGCCGATGGCTGTGCCGGTTGCTGGGCCGCCGCGCCGGCCGGGGCCAGCAGAAGGGCGATGATGAGAAAGCGTCGCATCAGTCCTGGATCCATGCCGAGTTGCTGCAGAGCACGGCCTGGCGCGTCGTCCCGCCGCCGGTCACCGCGCCACGATAAGCGACCGCGGTGTTCTGATCGGTGACGTAGGCGCGCATCCCCTCGCTCGCCGAGTTACACGTCGCCAACGTCGCTACCGTCGCCGGGTAGGTGATGACGCCAAGGGCAATGAGGTTTCCGTTGCCAGGGTCGATCGCCGACGTTGCACCGGAGCCGAGCGCAAATCCTCCCCCGCCGAATAGTGCCATGTTCTGGATCGCACCGGTGCTGCCATTCGGCGTTGCGCTGAACGTCAGCTTCGTGCCGTGAGCTCCCGGCGCGAACGTCTGCGTCGCGAGGATGTTGATCCCCGCATCCGCCGACGTCGAGAACGCTCCGTCAAACCCGCGCGCCTGGAACGACATCAGTGCGACGCCACTCGCCGTCACGCCAGGCGAGGCCTGGGATCCCGCGGCCTGCCGCACGACGAACCGGCTGCTGTCGCCATACGAGGTGAACGACGCCAGAAGATTGGTCGCGGCGGGGCCTGACCAATCCTGATTGACCGCAAGCGTGATGATGCCGGTGGCCGCGGTCTGATTGTTGGCGACAAGCTGCCCCTGGACGGTCCCGCCGCTGCTATTGAAGGTCGCGCGCGTCGCGCCGCCGGCCGCGATCGACACCGCGTCGCCGCTCGGTGCGCCGTTCGAGGTGGCCTGCAGCGTCAGCGTCGAGCCTGCCGCCGAGCCGCCGTAGACGGTCGGTGCCGTGATGCTGGTCACGAAGGTCGGCGCGGTCGCGAGCGCCGCGGTCGCGCCGCTGCCCGTGACGGCCGACACCTGCGTGCCATTGATCTTGAAGACGTTGCCGGTCCCGGCGGTGTCGAGCGTCTTGTTTGTCAGCGTGTCGGTCGTAGCGCGCCCGACGTAGGTGTCGGAGCCCTGGAAGGTGATCGTCGTCGCGTCCGTGCCGGCGATCGTCAGCGTGTTGTTCGCCGTCAGCGTCTTGCCGTTCGCGATCGTCAGCGTCGCGGACGATGCCGGCGCAGTTATCGCGACCTTGTTGAAGCTCGCCGCCGTGACGGCGCCCGCACCGGTGACGCTGTAGTTCTTGAAGTTGAAGATGTTGCCGGTGATCGTGAAGCTCGAGAGGTCGGCGAACGTCGCGAGCGAGAAGCCGTCGCCAACCACCACGTCGGTGCAGATCACGCAGCCGGCGGATTGCAGCGGCTGAAATCCGTTTGCCTTCGACAGGAACAGGCCCATGTTGTGGGCGCCGGAGCCAGTCGGAGATCCAATCTGGATCGCGGCATCCGATACGGCGCCCAGCTGAGTGCCGTTGCCGGAGATGCTGATGCCCCAGCGATGCTTGGTGCTCGCGCCAGCGTCCACGATCGCGTCGAACTCGACGCCGCTCACGACGAAGTAGTTCGTTGCGCCGCTGAATGCATGGGCGACGCTCTCAAGGCCAAACAACGAGCCGGCGGCGCCGGCACCGGTGTTGGTGCCGCCATTCGGCGTGTTCGAGATGGCCCAGCCGCTGACGCCGATCGCATCGCCGCCGGTGGCGAGCGAGGTGCCGCTCTGATTGATCAGGCTCCAGATCGCCCGCTTCTGCCCCTTGGCGTTGCTGCCGGTGACGTTGAGCGCAACCTCGAGGCCGGCGGTCGCGAGGTTGCCGCCGGTGACGTTGGCGGCCTCGGTGACGTTGATGGCGTTGTAGTAGAGGTCGGAGCCGACAGATCCGCTCGACGGCCCGCTGTTGGTGATGTTGAGACCCTTGGCGGTGCTGGCCGCCGGTGGGTTGATCGCCAGCGCATCGCCGCTCGACGGCGCGATCGCAATGTTGCCGTTGTCCGACGCGGTGAACAGCGAGCCGTAATCGGCCGCCGTATCCGAGCCGTTACCGACGAAGATATGCGTGTGGGTGAGCCCGCCGACGCCGCCGCCGCCCGGCGGCACGGCCCACGCACCGTCCGCGCGCAGGAAGTTGGTCGTGCCGCCGCCGGAGCTCGGGACGCAGCCAGACGCCGCTGGCGTGAAGATGCTGCAGGGGCCGCCGCCGCCCCCGCCGCCCTCGCTCGACCAGACGGATTTGCCTTGGCCGAACGCAGGCGGCGCCGCGAGGAGCGCGACCAGGAGGAGCGCGTGTGCGAGGTGGCGCCGCATCACCAGTACCAGGCTCCGTTGGTGCCGGCGCCGGTGCCGGGCGCGTTGCCGGGCAGGAAGGTCGCGCTGCCGCTGGTGCCGGTGTGGATGCCGGCACCGCCATTGATGCTGTAGCGCGGCGAGCTCCCGGCGCCGACTGCGCCGGAGAACACCGCGTTGTCCCACGACTGCAGCGAGGCATCGTCGCCGTTCGCAAAGCCGACAGAGAACGTCGGGCTACCGATCAGCGTGAAGGTGTTGCCGCCCGCGTTGAGAACCATCCCCTGGTTCTGCGTGAGCGTGAAGGCCGCCGCGGCACCCGTGTTGATGTCCACGTTGCCCTGGAACTCGACCGTCCCTTTTGCCGTCGCCTGCGCGGCCGTCGAACTGCAGGTGTTGAACCTGATGCGCCCCAGGCGGATCCACGCCCCGCCGTCCGCCGCCAGGCAGATGAAGCCCTGCAGCGAGACGCCTTGAAGGATCCACTCGTTCGAGCGCCCGCCGATGCGGATCGCGGCGCCGGCACCACCGTCGATGACGACGTTGGTGGGCGTGACCAGGTCGCCCTGGATGACGGAGCCGTTGGCGCCAGGCGAGGCGCCCTGCGCGGCGCTCTGGATCTGGCACAGGTTCACCTGCTCGGTGTAGGTGCCGGGCGACGCCAGCTGGATGATGACGCCGAGGATGCCCGCATCGATCTGGGTGCAGGCGATATTGGCGGCACCCGCAATGGTCGAGCAGGCGCTCGCCCCGGTGCCGAGGCAATCGGTGTTGGGAAAGGTGGTGCCGCCGCTGGCGACGTTGAGCGTCACCGTGCTGGGAATTTTCCACCGGTTCGGCCGGTTGACCTGCCAGACGTTGTTGTCGTTGAAGATGATCGCGGTCTGCAGGGGCCACAGGACGAACGCCGAGACGCCGTTCACCGACAACTGCTTGCCGCGTCCGGTGTCCTCGTTGACGACGAAGAACACGCAGTTCGACGTATAGCCGCTCGCCGCCGTCAGGGTCAGCGTGAAGAAGGTCGAGCCGCCGAGCGCGATGGTCTTGCCGCAATCGGCCGAGGCGCCTGCGTAGTTCGCGGTCTTCGCCAGGCGCGTGTTCGTCCAGGCGAGCGTGTTGCAGCTGGCGACCGCATCCGACAGCAGCGCGCACGAATAGTCGCCGGCCTGCGGAAGGACGGCGCCGGTGCGGCTGTTGAAGGAGGAGACGCCTGCGCCGCCACCGCCACCCGCGGCGCCGCCGATGCTCGTCCACACCGTGGTGTCGCTCTGGGCGTAGGCGGCCAGCCCCATGAGGAGCGCGGCGAGGAGCGCTGCTGCAAGCCGGCGGATCATTGGCTCACTCGAACTCGAGGATGGTGAACGGCGAACCTGGCGCGCTGGCGATCGCGTTCCACGGCGTCGGCACGATCGCGTTGCTGCCGTAGCCGCCGATCACCCAGGTCTGGCCTGGCACGAGCGTGAGAGCCCCGGCGCCGTTCGCGGCGCACACGATCGGCGTGCCGTCCTTGCGGCTCACGGTCGGGCAGATCCACACCGTCGCCGTCGTGCTCGGATTGTGGAAGACGATCTGCTTGCGCGCCGAATTGCTGGGCAGCACCTGCAGCGACGTGGTGCCGACCGTCTGCGGCCAGGCGTAGGGCAGCGACTGGGCGAAAGAAGGGATCGCCGCGAACACGAGGGTCGCGGCGATCCAGAGGCTCAGCGGGATCCGTAGGGTCATGCCATGGCACCGCCGAACTGCGGGTCGCGCCTGCGATCCTCGGCGAGCTCGTCGGCGCGCGTGCGCTGCCGCTCGAGGTTCTCGAAATGCGCCCGGCCGGGCTTCATGCCCTTCGGGAGCTCGCGGCGGTAGCGCTTCGGATCGCGCGCGATCGCCTCCTCGACTTCGACACCCCAGCGCTCGAGCTCGACGGGACCGCCCTTCTCGCGCTGCCAGGCCTGGTACTCGTCGCGCTGCCGGCCGTAGGCGAACAGGTCGAGCTTGTAGCCCTCGAGCGCCTGGACGTAGTGCAGCTTGGCGAGCTCGTAATCGGGGTCGCCGTCCTTGCCGCGCGGCGTCTCGGGCGGCTTGGGCGGCTGCGGCGGATCCGGCCCGAGATCCCAGACCTTTTCCCGCATCATCGCCTCCGACGCGAGCGCGGCTCGTCCTCGCCGGCCGCGGCCTCGCCGACCGTGAGATCTGCGCTGCGCGTCGGCGCCTGGACGGTCCAGTGCATGGGGTCCACCGTGAGCGCGTGCAGCGCGTCGGTGGCGTGGAGCTCGACTTGCGACACCGCGGCGCTGTCGGGATCGGTGAACCAGAGATCCACCTTGCCGTTCGGCTTGATGTCGCCGGAGTGCAGGGTCGTCCGCATTTCTTCGGCCATGGTCACGGCTCCGGCAGCACGGCGACGAAGGCATCGTAGGAGATCGACGGCGTGGTGCCGCTGATCGTGTTGCGCACCTTGAGGAACTGGTACTTGACGTTCGCCTGCTCGGTGCAGAACGGGATCTCGTAGCGTCCGACCAGGCTGTCGAGCATGTTGACGCCGTCGCGCACCGCGCCCTTGCCGAGCGAGTACTCGGTGAGCATCTCGACGTTGCCGGCGCCGAAGTTCGTGTCGTTCGAGCCGAGCACCTGCAGATTGTACTTCTCATCGCCCGAGGCGACGTCGATCGCGGTGACGTCCACCACCAGCATCGCGTCGATGCGCGCCTGCTGCTTCGGGGTGGTCGCCTGGTTGCCGCCGAGATCGAGCTTGGCGTCGGCGCCGCCGACCTGCGAGAAGCCGGACGCCGTGTAGGCCGCCGCGTTGTCGGAGACCATCAACGAGGCGTCAAATGAATAGGTGCGGTCACCCATCGCGATCTCCTGTTCGTTCTGCCCTCTGCGTCTCGCCGACGATCAGGCGACGATCTGCGTGTTCGTCCAGCTGTCGAGCCTGGTGAGGCAGTACTTGAACTCGTCCACCACGCCGACGTCCCACGCGAGGTGGGTGCGGTAGGTCTTGCCGTCCTGCAGCAGGCCGATGTCGCGCGGCTCGAGCGGGCGGATCTGGATGCCGCGCAGCATGCCTTCGCCGAGCGACATGACGTAGAGCGATGCGGTCTGCGCCGCGCCGCCGCCGAGGCCGACTTCGGTGAAGTCGAGCACCGGCGGGTGGTCGTCCTTCGGGTAGCCCCACAGGAACGGGATGCCGCCGTAGCTGAGCTTGAGCTTGCCGATCTCGTCCCAGGTCTGCATCACGAAGCCGGTGAGGTTCTGCGAGCGTGCGGCCTGGATCCACAGCGGGCGCGAGTTGAACGGCGCGAAGATGTGCGTCGGATCCTTCGTGTTGTTGATCGCCTGGTCGAGCTTCGCGAGCGAGAGCGCGCCGCCGCCGGCTGCGTTCGAGTTGGAGACCCGGCGCGAGAACTTATTGGCGCGCAGCTGCAGCCCGTTGAAGACGCGCGGGTTGGTGGACTGGTCGCCCTTGACGAAGGTGTCCACCCAGAGGCGCGCGAAGGCGGTGATGCCCATGCGCTCCTCGTAGTTTCGGCGCTCGGGGCCGTGCCGGTCGATGATCGCACGATCGATGTCGATGTCGTGGTCGATCACGTAGGTGCCTTCCTGGAACGGCGTGATGGTGCCGTGTCCGGAGGTGCTCGTCTCGTTGATGCCGCGGAAGGCCGGCTGCGGCAGGACCGCTTCGCGATAGCCGGTGTAGTTCGAGCCCTTGAGACCCTCGAACGGCAGCGCCTCCATGACGTCGGAGTACTGCGTGAACATCTCGATGATCGGACGTCGGATGTCCTCCATGGCGAGCGACTTGGCGTATTCCGCCAGCGTGATGAGGCCCGTGGTGATCGCCATCTTTCATTCCTCCAATCACATGGCGCGGTTGGGATCGCCCGTGCGCGCATAGTTGAGGCGCTGCGCCGGGCTCCATCCGTCGTAGGTCTTGGCGTCGATGCTCTTGCCGGCGCTGCCGTCGCGACCGTTCTGTCCGAAGGTCGAGCCGTGCTGATTGGCGAGCTTGGTGATCAGCTTTTCCCAGGCCTGCGCTGCAGCTGCGGTCCAGATGCTGTCCTGCAGCGGCTTGGCCGCCTCGGCGCCGAGCGTGCCCTCGAGGAAGGTGTTGATCGCCGACATGCGCGCCGTCGCGGTCGGGCCGAGCTTGTTGATCTCGGTCTCGCGCGCGGTCTTGATCTTCTGCTGCGTGTTGACCTGGTCGCCGGCATAGAGGCCGAGGAAACGCGAGAACTGGTCCTGCGTGAGGCCCATCTCCTTCGCGGCGACGCGCGCCTGCTGCAGGTTCTGGTCGTTCTCGTTGAACTTGAACTCGACGCCGTCCGGTGCCTTGAAATCCTTCGGGAGCTCGTAGCGGTAGGCCTCGGGCGTCGCCGGCAGGCCGTTGCGCCGCACCTGGTCGGCGGCGTCGCGCGTCACGATCTCGTTGAGCTTGCCGTAGTCGATGACGCGCTTGTCGGCGAGCCAGAGGCTCTCGGGCAGATCCGCCGGCCGCTCAGCCTTGGTCGCGGCGCTGTCGCCGGTGCGCTGCTCGCCAGCGCCGGTCTGGCCGGTCTGCTGCTGAGCTCCGTTCGTCTGCTGGCCGTTCGTCTGCTGGCTCTGTTGCGACGAGGTAGTCGCGGACTGTCCGGTATTCCCGGCCTGTCCGGACTGCCCCGCCGGAGGCGCTGACGATTGGCCTGTCTGGTTGCCCGCTTCCGCCATGGGACGTGTCTTCGATCCCTCGGGCCATGTGGCCCATCAAATCGCGGGCGAGGGTGCGGATGCCTTCATGTCTCTGCAAAGCACCGGTGTCGTTCGTGGCCGTCGTCGCCTCGAGGAGACGCCGCAAATAGCGGTGCAGCAGCAGGCCGTACTGCGTGCGCGCGATCTGATCGATGGCGTGGAGTTCTTCGTCGCGCGGGGACGGTGTGTCCTCGCCCGTCACCGTGGCGGCACTCCCGCGGCGCCGGCACCGCCTTGCGGGACCGCGCCGCCGCCGGCCAGCGTCGGAGCGCCAGGCCGCTCGCGCCCGACCACCAGGGGCGCGATCTGCTGCACGAAGTTGTTCACGGCCTGCGGGTCGCGCAGCTTGATCAGCCCGGTGACGCGCATCTTCTCCATGAAGGCCGTCATGGTCTCGCGACCGTCAACGACCGCCTTCCACTCCTCCGGGAACATCTGCGCCATGATCTGCGCGAACTGGGTCGCGGTGGCGATCTCCTGCTGCTCGGCCGCGCGCTGCGCCGGGTTGTAGGGCCGCAGCGAGATCGCGCGACCGTCCACCACGATCGGCTGGATGGTGCCCATGCGCTCGAGCAGGTACTTGAAGCGCAGGAAGATCTGCGCCGGCACCTCGCGCCAGAACGGCAGGCCAGGCGTGCCGATGCGGCGCTGCGCGCGCGCGAGCTCGTCCAGCCACTGCCCGAGCGTCGGCGGCGTGTCGCCGCGCTGCTCCGGGTAGTCGATGTAGAACAGCCGCTTGCCGCGGTGCTCCATCTCCTGGTGCTCGAGCATCGCGCTCTCGACGTTCACCTGGCTGTAGAGCGGCTTGATCGCATCCTGGCTTCCGACGCGGATCGGATACGCCATGCCGTTCTCGACGCCTTGCTCGACGTGCGTGAAGCTGTCGTCCGGATAGCCGAGCGGCGGGTCGAGGTTGCGATCGATGACGTCGATCTTGCGGCCCTCGAGCTCATCGATCTGCCGCAGGTCCGGCAGGGTCTGGATCAGCGGGCCGTAGCCCCACGGCCAGTCGGACGTCGCGTTCCAGCGCCCGACGATCAGCGGGCACGAGCCCTCGCCCACCATGCGCGCGTCGTGCACCAGGTCGTCCTCCACCTGGATGGTGTGCTGCCAGGTCTCCTCGTCCTCCTCCCACAGGCGCCAGAAGCCCCACTTGATGTCGGTCGAGTTGTTCGGGACGTCGCGGATCTGGTCCTCGATCTTCTTCGGCAGCGAGACGTCTTTCGGCAGCAGCGACTTGAGGTAGCGGTACTTCGTGTAGCGGATGACGAAGCGATCATCGATCAGGCCGCCGGGCCCGATGTTCACCTCGAGCTCGCGCAGCGGGCACGCCATCACCTCGATCGGCAGGTGCGGCCGGCGCATGTCGATCCACAAGCCCACGGTGCCGATCGCGAGATCCGGGTTGAACGCCTTGGCGATCTCCGGGTAGAGGTTCGACGCCTTCATGGCCTCGAAAATCTGCTTGTCCTGCTTGCGGACCTGGTCCTGCACCTGCTTGAACATATCCGGCGAGATGAACATGCCGGGCCCGCGCTCGCACCAGTTCTGCGCCTCCGGCATGTAGGTGTTGACCACCTCGGTGACGAAGTCGCCGGTCCACTCGTAGCCGCAGCTGGTTTGGAGCTCGGGCGCGTCGAGGAGACGCTGCACCGGCGGCTTGGTCTGCGAGCTCACCTGGCGCTGGCGATGCGGCGCCGAGAAGAAGTAGCACTCGCGGAAATCGATGACCCAGAGCTCCTTCCAGCGGCGCGCGTCGCGCAGCCGGTCGATCGCCTCGGCCTCGAGCTCCTTCTTTGGATCCTTCGACTTGACGTCCTTCGCCATCAGCGGCTCCCAGCGAGCGAGGCGAACGGCGAGCCGCCACCCTGGAACATGCTGTTGAGCATGCCGCTCAGCGCGCCGAAGCCGCCGCTCGAGGTGCCGCCGCCGAGCGAGGCCGCCACCGTCTGCGCGCCGGCCGAGAGCGGCGCCGAGGAGCCGGCGAGCGCCGACATGATGCCGTAGCGCTGCATCAGGTGCGCGGTGTCGAGCGTCGATTGCGTCTGCTGCGCGCGGATGTTCTGCTCCTGCGTCTGCTGCTCGAGCACCGAGAGCGCAGGATCAGGCGGCGGCATCACGAAGACGGGGGCCGGGGGCGGATCGCTGCTGCCCAAGGGGAGATCCTCCTGCCGCGAGAACATCGCGGTAGAGCCGGTCGGGCCGCAAAGCACCGCTGCGGATCCCGACCAGGTGCGCGATCGCCGACACGCAGGTGAACGGACGGAACTGCGGGCGCCTGGTGCCGCGCCGCGGCTTGACGGACACCAGGTCCGCATCGCGAACGAAGTCGCCGATGTAGGCCTCGGCCGTCAGCCCGTCCGGCGCGGCGTAGATGACGGTCGCCGACAGCGACACGTCGTAGAACAGCCACGCCTTCATCGCCGGGACGAACGCATACGCGCGGACGTGCTTGTAGGTGCCGGGGAGCCGGTTGACCCACCAGGCCGTCGAGCTCCGGCAGAAGACGAGGATCCAGACCGGCGGGGCGCCGATCGGCGCTGGGTCGTCCATTTGCGTTTTGCCTTCTTGCGCTTCGCCGGCAGCTGCTGCTTCGCCGCCTCATGCTCGCCGCACCAGTCGTCCGGCAGCGTGCGCGGCCAGAACCGCGGATGCGGCTCGAACGTCGGCACCGGGGCGTAGCGCCGGCACAGCCCGTGATCGGCGTCGGTCGCCTGTTGCCAGAACCGGCACGTGCTGCAGAGATCGGCGGGCTTTGTCATTTGGCCTCCGATTTATGCAAATCCTATGCAGAGACCCTCCGCATCGACTTGCGTTTCAGCGCGACGCGCACCGGCTTGATGCCGCTGATCGGCCGCAGCCCGATCATCCGGCGGCCCTCGCCCAGCCCGAGGCAGAGATACTCGAGCGCGTTGCACGGGTGCGAGTAGCGGTTCTTCGTCGGCTTGGTCTCGCCGGTCTCGTCCTTCTCGAGGCAGTAGCGCCCGGCCATGCCGATCTTGGTCGTGCGGGCGAGCGGCGACAGCTGGAAGCGGGCAACGCCGCTCGGATTGTCGTTGAGCACGTGATCGACCGAGCTCACACGCGCCTCGATCGCATTGAGCTTCACCGGTGCCGGCGTGACGTGGATCCCGCACTCGTCCCATACCTCGAACGAGCTCTTGTCGGTCGCCTGACCCTTGTCGGCGCCCTTCGGGTCGCCGTAGGCGCGGATCGTGTAGCCCTGATAGTGCTGCTCGAGGAAGCGCTTGGCCTTCGGCGCAAACGTCACCGCGCTCTCGTTGAAGCCGAGGAGCTCGTACTGCACGAAGATCCGGTCGCCGATCTGCTGCGCGCACAGCATCGCCGGCCAGCGCCCGAAGTCGATGCCGAGGATCACCTCGTGCCCGTGCACGGGTTTCAGCACCTCGGTGGCGACGTGGAAGTCCGGCCGGAACGCCGGCCACACCGGCGAGCCGTCAACCACCAGCGCGATCTCGTTGAGCACGCGCGACTTGATCCAGGCGCGCGTCTTGCCCTTGATCTGGTCGAGGTAGTAGCGGTCGGGGAGCCACTTGACGTTCTCGGCCTTCGGGTTCGCGCGGTAGCGCAGCGTGCCGTCCGGATTGCGCACCTCGATCAGCGCGCCTGGCTGCATGTAGAAGTCCCACTCCGGCGGCCAGGTGAGCGCGGCGCGCTCGTCCTCCGGCATGTTCGGCGGCCACTCGGCCTGCCCGGTCATCATCGCGATGAAGTGGTCCTCGTCCGGCGCGTTCATGTCGGCGATCACGCCGTGCCAGCTGGGGCCGCCGTCCTTCATTGCGGGGAACCGCCCCGCCCGCGACGTCATCTCATCGAAGATCGATTTCGGCCCGTACTGGAGCTCGTTGAAGTAGAAGCCGGTGTACTCGCCCGAGCGCAGCTTCTTGACGTCCTCGTCCTTGTCGAGCGCGAGGAAATCCACCTCCATGCGGATGTCGCCGACGAAGATCCGCTGCCGCGCCGGCATCGACCACACGATCGTGCCGTAGACGTTCTCCGGAAATGTGTCGGTCCAGGTGCGGATGGTGGTGGTCTTGAGCTCCGGGTAGGTGTTGCGCACCACGCCCCAGCGCGAGTAGCGCAGCCCGTCGCGCGCCCGCTTCTGCTGCGCCGCGATCGACCAGACCTTGAGATTGCACGCCTTCGACTTGCCGGATCCGACCGGACCCTGGATCACCTGCACCTGCGCCGTGCTCGTCATGAACCGCTCGAGCACCGGGCCCTCGATGCGATAGATCGGACGACCGTCCGCGGTGTACCGGAGCTCGGCCGTCATTGCGCCGGCTCCGGCAGCAGCAGCTGTACCTTCGGCGTGTTGAACAGCGAGGAGTAGTCAGCCATCGTTGCCCATCGTGGCGAGCCGCGCCGCAAGCCGCGCCGCGCCGCTGTTCAGCTGGTGATAGTGATTGCCGTTGTTGCAGAACCCGACCGCGACCGTGTTCGCCTGCTCCACCTCGACCGTGGCGATCGCCACCGTCTTGCCCGCCAGCACGCGCTCGAGCAGCGCCTCGATGTACTCGAGCAAGTCGTGATCCGGCTCGCCCGGCGCCGCGACCGCGTGCCCCTGCAGCGTGACGACGGTCATCGCCGGCAAGGGTGCTGCGACGAGTTCGGCTTCGTCACGCCCGAGACATACGGCCCCTTGATCGAGCCCAGGCTCTGCGGCGCCGGCCGCGCCGGCATGTCGCGCTCGCCTTTCTCGTAAGGCACCGTCATCGCGATGTGCGGCGTGCCGCCCGTCCCTTCGCTCTCAGCCATCGCTACCTCCTCGACTTGCGCTTCTGCGACAGCGCGATCGCCACCGCCTGCTTGTTCGCGCGCGCCGCGCCGAACTTGCGCCTGGTGCGCGCATACGTCGGGCCCTTGTGGAGCTCGCGAATGTTGCTCGAGACCGTCTTACGGCTGGATCCGCGTTTGAGGGGCATAGCCAAATCCGCTCCGTTGCTGCGCGGACGTCCCTGGCTCGAACAGGCGGCACCACATCTTCGCGTAAATCGATCCGGCCACGAGCGCGCAGACCCCGTAGTCGGGCCGCCCGGCCTCACCACCGTTGCGAAAATTCGCGCACACCAGGCAGCGTGCGCCCCTCGGCAGGATCCCCTGCGAGTAATCGACCGATGCCTTCGCGACCTTGGTGTCGCGGTAGCTCGGCGGCGTCACCCTGTTCGAGTAGGCGTCCATGCCGGCGAGCAGACGCCGAACCAGCACCAGACCGCAAAGCACCGCGACCGTGATGTGATCAGTTGCGCATCGCCTCGACATGCCGGCGAATGACGTCCTCGTCCTGCTCGCTCGCTGGCCGAACCACCATCCGATGCGCCTCGCGCTCCGCAACCAGCGTCACGCCCACGATCGACGGCACACCACCAAGCGCCTCATACCGCGCCGGCACCCCACGCACCGGGCCGCGCAGCACGATCCCCTTGCGGTTGCCCTCAGTGCGGAAGTTCCCAGCCCACGCTTGGATCTCAGGCATGTACCGATCCACGAACTCCTCCGGGATCCGCTCGAAATCCGTCGTCATCAGCTGCATCACCCTCTCTCCTCTATGGGCAAGAAACCGGCGCAATGTGCGCGACGTTCCAAAAAAAATTCACCGGGAAGAAAAACCCGAGACACGCGCGAGAGGTGTAGGAGCCCGCGCGCGGCGCCGCGGTTTTTCCCCCCGGCCGGCGGCCCGGCGGGGTCGGCCGAAGGCCGACCGGCGGTGGGGTGGTCGCGATCGAGAGCCGGCTCGGCGTGCGCAGCACCTCGAGGGCCTCGCCTCGAGCTCGGCGCCGGCAGCGCTGCAACCCCAGCGCAACCCCACGCTGGTCGGCGCCTGGTGCGCAGCCGGTTTCACTTGTCGGTTCCGATGGTTACGGTCGGTGGACCTTCAGTCTGCGGAGCAGAGGCTCCGATCATGATGACGATCCCTGGCGCCTGCAGCCTGGCGCCGGCCGCCTGGTCGCCGTCGCCGATGAGCTCGAGCGCCTTGACCGCCTGCACCCGCGCCATCGCGTTGGGCGCTTCATCGCGCACATCGACCAGCGCGTGGATGTTGCGAGCTCGCTCGCTCTCCCGAAGCACCTCCAACTGTGCCCGGTAGTACGCCTTCACATGAGGCCGGCGCAGCGCCTCGCGCAGACCATGAACAGACATCCCGGCTGCCACGGCAGCATGGTTGCGAGTTGAGCCATCCCACACCATGGCATCGATGGCGCGGCGCAGCTTGCCGGTGACGCGCATGGGCGCCGAGCGGTCTTGCGCCTCGAGCGCCTGGCGCGTGGGGGTGGTGTCGGTCGAGCTCATGGCTGGGTGATGCCTCCGCGGGCGGGGAAGCCCGCGCGCGAGGTGGCGCTTGGTTGAGTGGCGCTGCAAGGCACCGGCGATCGCGCGGTGCGTTCACCTGGTCGCGCAATGGGTTCCCTGGTGCGGTCGGTTGTGCGGCGCTCGTTCATCATTGCGGCATTGCGCGATTCGCGCCGGTTCCGTCGGATACGCCTCTCAGACATAGCAGCCATGCGATACGCCCCGTAGACGTATGCGCCTCTCGGGCGTATATGGAGGGTCTGGGCGGTGGTCGCCCTTGGAGGAGAGAGAGATGGGATCGGTCCTGGTTGTGGTCCTGGTTGCGGCGCTCGGTGCGAAGGCGCTGGCGCTCGCTGGTGTTGCGGCGGCGGCTTGGTCGGGAGGGACGGTGTGATGGAACACTTCGGCATGACGGAAGCGGTGGCGGTCGCGGCGGCTTGGGTCGCGGTTGCCTGGGGCGGCGGCGCCGTCCCCGCCGTGAAGGAGTGGTGGACGGAGGCTGCGGTCGGTCTGGCCGCGGTCGGCATGTTCGCCTGGCTGTGGTGATGGAGGGATCGATGAAGGTCTGGTTGGAAGCGTGGGTGGCGGGCGCCTGGTCGCGGGTCGGGCCCGCGCTCGGTTCGCGGAAGCGGGCGCTCGAGGTTGCCGACGTGCTGCGGAGCCTCGGGCTGCTGACGAAGTGGCGGGTTGTGGAGGAGCTCGCATGACGCGGAAGCGGTTCGGAACGGAGAGCGCGCTCGAGCTCGCCGGCTGCGCGAAGGACGCGGCCGGCCTGGCTCGACTGCTCGCGAAGGCGCCCCTGCGGGCGCGGAAGCCTGTCGAGCCTTGCGACATCGGTCTCTTCGCCGACCGGGACGCCTCGTTCGACCTGGTTGACCTGGCGCACGGATTTGGAGGGAAGCGATGACACCTGGATCCCCCTGTTCGCGTGCGTCGCATGACAGCCATGCCAATACGCCCGCTAGACGTATGCGCCTGCGGGGCGTATGTAGGGGGTCGGAGGTGAGACGATGAAGTTGGAAGCGGGACGGTGTGTGTGGTGGATGGGGCTTTTCGTGAAGGTCTACGAGGCCGGCGGCTGGGTCGCTCTGTTGGGTGACGAGTATTGGCTCGAGGTGGGCGCGATCGAGAAGCACGGGTTTGTGTGGGAGGCGCCGCGATGACGACGCTTCCCCTTTTCCCGGAGCTCGAGGAGATGGCGCCGCGCATCACCTGGCGGCGGATCGGCGGCCGGAGCTCCTGCGGCGCGGAGCACGAGCACCTGCGCGACGGCAAGGCGACCGGCTGGTACGTCAAGCACTGCGGCCACCCGACCGCGAACTTTCCCTACTACGTCGAGACGCCTGGCGGCGCACCGTTCGATCGGTACGGCCGAGGCGGCGTCAGCTGCTACCGGACCCTCGCCGAGGCGAAGGCCGCGACGCTCCTCGAGATCGAGACGGGCTACGGCGCGGCGGCGGCGATCCCGGAGGTCGCGGAGAAGATCGCGAAGATCGAGGCGGCGGCCGAGTACGCCGCCGGCAAGCGGGTGCGCGGCGCGCGCTGGTCCGACAAGCGCTGGAGCCGGGCGAAGAAGGCCGCGCTCGCCGACGAGCTCGCGAAGCGGAAGCCTGAGATTGACCGCCTGGTTCGCAAGGCGGCCAAAGCGGCGGCCATGGGGGCCGCGAAAGGAGGGAAGTGATGAAGACAAATACCGAGATTGTGAAAGGGGTGATGTGGTCCAGCCGCTTCGGCGCGCTGGCTGAGATCTTCGTGGTCACCGCGATCGAGAAGTACGCCGAGGCCTGCGCCAAGGCGGATCCGGCCACGTTCGAGAGCCCGCTGATGAACGGCGCCGCCTGGGTCGGCGTCGCGAAGGAGATCAAGGAGAAGATGGACGCGGCATATGCCCGCAACGCGAAAGGGGGAACGTGATGACTGAGTGCAAATACCTGGTGACGGTCGAGAAGTACGGCCGCCCCGAGAAGCTGCTCGACGTGCGAGCCTTCGCCACCGAACCTGGCGGCTGAGCTCGGCGGCACGGTGCTGCCGAGCAAGTCCGACATGCCGAGCGACGCGCTCTGGTACGCCGAGATCGAGCTCGCCGCGATGGAGATCAGCGTCAGCAAGGACTGGAACGGCGAGCGCACCGGCAAGGTGAACGTGCGGGCGCGGCCGCCCGAGCTCGGCCTCGACCACAACTCGAGCCCGAGCAACCGGGGCGAGTTCGCGCTGCCCGAGGCGAGCGTCAGCGTGGCGCGACCCCTGGCGGCGATCGCCAAGGACATCACCCGCCGGGTGATCATGCCGGCGGCGGCGCCGCTCGCGAAGCGGGTCGAGTACGCCGCCGCGATCGTCAAGCGGCGGAAGGGTGTCGCCGAGATGGCGGAAGAGCTCGGGCGCTTCCCTGGGCTGACGGTGCGGCTCGAGCGGAGCGGCGACAGCGCGTCGCTTTACGCCTCGGATCCCTACCTCTCCGGCCGGCTCGACAGCGACGGCTCGGTCACCCTCGACCGGCTGAGCTCGCTCTCGCTCGAGAAGTTCGCCGCGGTGTGGGCGGCGATCGGAAAGGAGGCATGATGATCAAGGTCGTTTTCAACCGGCTGCTGCGCGGCTGGTACGTCGTGCGGGGAGCTCACCACTTCCCGCTCGCCGGTCCGTTTGCAACGCGCGCCGAGGCGATCGCCTGGCGCAAGGCGCCGCACGGCGCGAAACCCAAGATCGACCACGAGGATCGGGTGCGCTACGCTCGCGCCGGCAACTGAGGGAGGGATCAATGGCGAGGAAGCCGAAGCCGGTGGCGCTGCCAGCTGCCGCGACGATGACGACGAAGCACTACCTGCTGGCGCTCGAGAAGCTCGGGCTCACCCCGTCCGGCCTGGCGACCTGCCGGGCGCTCGGGCTCAAGATCCGCGCCGTGCAGCGGATGGGAGCCGGCGAGGTCCGGATCCCCGGCCCCGTCGCGCTGCTGCTGCGCATGTACGTCAAGCACGGGATCCCGGAGGAGCTCGCATGAAGACCGGCCTCACAGCTGCCGAGAAGACCGCGGTGCGGATCCTCGCCGGCTGCGCGGCCGGCGCCACCGAGGCGTCGCTCAAGGCGTGCGGCGTGAAGCCGGCGACGCTCGAGCGCCTGATGCACGCCGGCATCGTGCGCAGCTGGCTCCGGGAGCTCGCGAAGCCAAAGATCTCAGTGCGATGGTACGCGCTCGCCGAGCGGGACGCGCCTGTGCGTTAAATCGGCCGCCCCGCTACCCCGCATGGACCCGCCGGTGCCTCACCGGCGGGCTTCTTATTGGCTCAGCGCAGCAGATCGAGCAGGCGCCGCAGGTGCATGAAGTTGTAGAGGTTGACGCCGATCGCGAAGGCGTTGATGGCGACCAGCGCGCAGTTGACCTTGATCAGCCGGCGCAGCCGGCGCACGTGGAGCTCGAGCGCCTCGGCCCGCCGCAGCGTCTCGGCGGCGAGACCATCGAGGTCGCGCAGGTCAGTCATTGCATCACCTCGCGCGCGATCGCGACGACGAGCAGGATGGCGAACACGATCGCCAGGTCGCGGCAGAGCTTGCGCAGGGTCTCGCGATCGCGGTCGGTCACGCTCGCCCCTGCATCTCGGGTTGCCCCTCGAACCGCTTGATTTGCTCCTTCATCAGCGTGACCACGTCGGCGCGGTTGGCGTTGCTGATGTAGTTGCAGCGACCAGGTCCGTCCTCAAACGGGAACACCATCAGTACGAAGCCGGTCTTGCGGTCGGTGCCCTTGGCGTCGCCATTGAAAAGCTCGTCCAGCGCGCCCGCCAGCGTGTTCATCATGCGGACGTGCTGCTCCTCGATCGGCGCGTCGCCGAGCCGGCCTCCTCCGGATGCCGCCTGACTGCGCCGCTTTGCTTCACCCATGGCCCTCGTCCTTGCGCTTGAGGAACAGCTGGTAGTCCAGCTTCGGGTTGACGTCGATCGCGTGCATCAGGTCGTGGATGGACATGGTCTCGCTCTCGACCACCACCTCGAAATGGCAACCGGGATGCGCCCGGTCGAAGTCGCGCAGGTGCTGCAGCCAGCGCTGCTCGAGCTCGTCCGGCACCGTGGCCCTGGTGTAGATCCGCGCCATCACTTGTTCACCAAATCAAGCTCGTCGCGCAGCCGCTGATTTTCCTCGGCGAGTTCGTGGGCTTTTTGCGCAAGCAGGCGATAGCATTCGGCGCAGACGGCTCCGGCGACATGGCCGCATGTCCATTGCGCCTCGGTCCCGACCGGGAGTAGGTCTTCAAGTCGCGCCACGCATCACCTCGCCCGCTGCTTCATCATGGCCCCAACACTCCGGTCAGCCCGAGCACCAGAAGGGTCAGCGCGAGCGCGACGATCACCTGGTCGAGGTTCACCGGCTCACCTTCATCGCGGCGCGCGCCTGGCGCACGGCCGCCTTGTGCCCGGTCTCGGCGTCGTCGTAGCTCGAGTAGCGCCGCATCATGCGATCGAGCTCGGGCGGGCCGCCGAAGATCATCGTCTCGAACACGATCGGTGGGCCCTCGCCTATGACGCGGCTGTCGAGGCCGAGGAAGATGGTCGATACCAGCATCTCGCTGTTGATCTCGGTGTAGCCGACGACGCGGTTGTCGTGCCGCTCGAAAAATTCCGCCCAGCCCCACACGTCGGTCTCGACCACGCGGTTATCGGCGTCGAGCTTATAGAAGCCGGAGCCGAGCCGGCGCATCATCCGGTCGATCCGCTCGAGATCCTTGTCACCCATGGCGGCGTTCGCTCAGCACCTCGAGCGCCTTCTCCCGAACAATTCGGAACAAAAATTTTTCGCTCAGCCAGTCCTCCGGCCGGGCGCCCGTCTGGCTCACCCGGCGCGCGATCTCGGCCGCGATGTCGCTGTCGTCTCCCCAGCGGCGCTCGCGCTGCGGCTGCGCCAGGATCCGGCGGCGCTGCCGGTTCGGTGTCGGGATCACGGCTTGCCTCCGATCGCGGCGGCGATCTCGATCGCGGTGTGCTGCGGCCCTGGACGCACCGAGGACCGCATCTCGTGCCACTGTCCATCTGGGCTTTGCGACGGCGCCCACACCACGAAGGCCTCGCGCGCACCGGGGCGGATCAGCGTGAGCTTGTTCTCAGCCGCGCGCCGCGCCATGAAGGCACGCACCTCCGGCGCGCGGTGCGCGTCGGGGAAGTTCGGGTCCACCCAGATCTGTACCACCTCGACCTTATCGACCTTGCCGGTCTCGCTGTCGGTGATCGTCACGAAGTCCGGCATGATGTCGATCACCACGTGGCTGCGATCGGGGCGGCGCTGGTCGTGCGTGTCGTGCCCGCCGAGCCATGCGCAATTCCAGATCCGACAGCCGAGCGGGCGCCGTCCGTAGATCGAGCAGCCCTTGCCGCTGCGCTGATGCGGGCAGCGCTCACCGGCGGGCTTGTCGAAGTCCGGCGTCATCCCGGCGAAGTCGGAGATCTTCGCCATTTCGGCCTTGACCATCGCGTCGATCGTCGCGCTGTGGTCGCCGGTGTCGTACCGGATCGGCAACAGCTTGCAGCACAGCGTGCAGCCGCCACAGTGGCGCGTCGCTTTCGCCTCGTCCACCGTGACGATCGTGACACCGTTGCCCTTGAAGGTGGTCATTGGCTCACCCTGGTTCGAGGCGCGGTCGGCGCCGACTTGCGGGGGCTACGCCGACCGCGCCATGCCGGGAGGCTGGCCCACGATACTCCCGGCGATCAGTCCACCATTGTGGCGACCAGCTTGCGCAACGCGCGGCGCTGCGACTCGCTCAGCCGCTCCCAGTTGCGCGCCACCTCGACGCCGAGCGGATCCGTGAGCATCGCCGGCAGGGGCGCGTCCTTGCCCTTGCCGTTGGTGAGGAACGCCTCGACCGGGCGGCCGAGCGCCGACGCGATCGCGGTGAGGCGCGCGGTGCTCACCCGGTTGGTGCCGTTCTCGTACTTCTGCACCTGCTGGAACGACACGCCGATGCGCCCGCCGAGCTCGGTCTGGCTCATGCCGGCGAGCAGGCGCTGGGCGCGGATCGCCCGGCCGACCGCGACGTCGATCAGAGAGGTGCTTTTGTTGCTCATGCTGTTTTGCGGTCGTGCTCGCGCATCACCTTGAGGCTGTCGCGCGACAGCGGGCGGTACTGCTCGAGCATCGAGTGGCGGATGACCTGCCGGCTGTCGAGGCCGCGCAGGATTTTCCAGATGGTGCGCGACGTCGGGTTTTTGGTCTCACGGTTGGCGAGCCTGCGCAGCGTCTCG
>Ga0126381_100000451_pt1 | contig 45227 bp, 40 predicted proteins | sample PanSoiMetPlot_28_FD_96465 | JGI IMG/M metagenome (GOLD analysis project Ga0126381, IMG submission 96465) | Tropical forest soil microbial communities from Panama - MetaG Plot_28 | ecosystem: Environmental > Terrestrial > Soil > Tropical forest > Bulk soil | place: Panama | collected 2016-02-17 | reverse complement strand
GGGCCGTAATAAGTGCTCCCGTCCTTCTTCAATCGACGCGTCACATAGACGCGCGGATAAGCTTCATTCGTCAGCTTGATATACGGATAAGTCTTGTCGTCGCGCAGCAGAACGTTGTAGCGCGGCTTGTACTGCTTGATGAGGTTGTTCTCGAGAGCAAGCGCTTCCTTCTCGTTATCGACCAGAATGTAGTCGATATCGCGCGCATCCGCGATCAGCGAACCGGTCTTCGCCTCGGCGAGGCGCTCCTCGCTAAAGTAGTTGCGCACCCGCGCACGCAGGCTTGCCGCTTTGCCGACGTAGATGACTTTCCCGCCCGCATCCTTGTAGAGATACACCCCAGGCCTGAGCGGCAGTACAGAGACCTTTTCCCGGAGTAAAACCTGGGCGGATTCCCGCAGGGACAATATAATTCAAGTATGTCACGCTGGCCGCGCATAGCGGTCCTCGCTTGCGCCCTTACCGCTGCGGCCGGAGCGCAGCAAAAACAAGAAGCGCCGCTGCCGCCCGACGAAGACGCGCCTGCCAAATCCGCGCAGAAACCAGATTCTCAAAAGCCGGACGATAACTTGCCGCCGGATGAGGACGCCGCCGCGAACCCCAACGAGAAAATCGCTTTCAATCCGGTCAAATCGAAAAAGGACGTTTCCGTCGGCGATTATTATTTCCACAAGGGCGACTTCAATGCCGCATCCAACCGCTTCCGCGAAGCCACCCAGTACGATGAATCCAACTCCCAGGCCTGGCTCCGTCTTGGGGAAGCCGACGAGAAGCGTGGCTTGGCGAAATCCGCCCGCGCGGCTTACGAAAAATACCTTCAGCTCGCGCCCGATTCCAAGGCCGCCGCAGACGTGAAAAAGCGCCTCGAAAAACTCAGATGATTGATAACGGAACGGCTTTTCGCGCGTCAAACCGGATAGCGGTCGTTCTATAATCGAGTGGCCGGAATTCGTTGCTGACAATGGACGAACCCCAAGCGCAGCCGCTCCCTAACCCCATCGTCGAAGCGGAGCGGACACCGTACGGACTTGCCCCGCTTTCTCTGCTTCGCGATATCGCAATCTCGATCGTCCTCGCCGTCATCCTGATCGTCTTCATTTATCAGCCGGTCAAAGTGGAAGGCACCAGCATGATGCCCGGCCTGAACAATGAAGAGCGCATCTTTATTAACAAATACGAGTACAAGCTCGGGGTCGGCAATATCGAGCGCGGAGATCTGATTGTCTTCCACTTCCCCCGAGACCCCAGCCAATCCTACATAAAGCGGGTGATCGGCCTCCCGGGCGACGAAGTGGAAATCCGCGAAGGCTTTGTCTACGTGGACGGCGAACGCATCGACGAGCCTTACGTCCCTGACGAGTACCGCGACCGCATTTCCCTTCCGAAAGACCGTGTGCCGCCCGATTCCTACTTCGTCTTGGGAGACCATCGCAACTCATCCAACGACAGCCGCATGTGGGGCTACGTCGAGCGCGCGCGCATTTACGGCAAAGCCGTTTTCATCTATTGGCCGCCCAGCAAGATTGGCCGGGTCCGTTGATTACTTCGAGCGGAAAAACCAGGAAATCAGAGACAGAACGATGCTGATGAGGATGCACGTCACGATCGGAAAGTAAAAGCCGCCGCGTTTCCCCTCGATCCGGATATCTCCCGGAAGGCGTCCCAAGTGAATCCCCGCTTTTTCGGCCAGAACCACGCAAGCCCCTGCCAGGATCAGCGCCAGTCCCGCGAAAATGAGCAGCCTTCCCAGCGTCACTTGTGCTTCATTACCCAGACGCCGTTCCAGTCGTCCGGTGGAGGTTGTTCCTTCATTTGCGCGATGCGCGCGAGATACAGCGAACAGAGCTTGTCTCCGGGACTATAAGTAGAGGCTTCTGTGAAAGCTGTTTCCGCCTTGTCCCAGTTCCGCCTTCTATACTGCTCCAGCCCGTCCCGATAGCTCTCGAGGCACTCCCGCAGTTTCGGAAAGGTCTCCTCGGAGTGGTAATCCAGGATTTCGAATACCGAAGCGGGCTCTGTCCTTCCTTTCACCACCACGCGGTCTACCTCGCGCGTCCGGTACGTTCCCTTCAATTTCCGAAAAGTACTCTCGCTGATCAGGATCCTTGTGCCATATTCCTTTGACGCGCTCTCGAGCCGTGACGCGAGGTTCACTCCGTCGCCAATGACGGTGTAGTCCATCCGTCGAGGCGAGCCTATGTTTCCGGAGACCACGCTGTCCGTGTTCAATCCGATTCCGATATCGATGAGCCGTTTCCCTTCAGCCGCGCGCTCGCGATTCCATCGCTTCAGCTCATTCATCATCGAAATCGCCGCCCGCACCGCTCGGTCTTCATCGTCGTCGTGAGTGAGCGGTAGTCCGAACACGGCCATGATCGCGTCGCCGATGAACTTGTCCAGCATCCCTCCCTGCTTCTGGATGCAGTCCACCATGATCGTGAAGTATTCATTCAGCAGGCTCACCGTGCCATGCGCGCCCAGATCTTCGGCGATGGGGGTGAAGTCCCTGATATCGCTGAAGAGCACCGTCGCGGGAACGCTCTTGCCGCCCAACGCTTCTCCGCCGCTCGACAGCAGCCTCTCCGCGATGCCCGGATCCATGTAACGGGACATGGTGGACTTCATCCGCTTTTCCGAACTCACGTCTTCGATCATCAGCAGACTTCCGAGCTTCTTCTGCGGCGCGTCTCCGTCCTGCCCGGTCATCAGCGGCAGCACGGTCATGTTGACTGAGAGCCGCTCATCTCCCGCTTCAAGTTCCGCGTCCATCGTGATGTCGGGCTTGAGCGTCGTGGCCACTTCCGCAATGCGCTCCGGTATCCACGCGTTCGGTCCGGTGAAGAAATCGCCAGCCAGCCGGTTCACAACGTCTCTGGTGGAGACCTTCAGGATCCGCAGCCCAGCCTTATTACAAGTGACGATCCGGCCCTCTTCGTTCAGCGTCACTACGCCGTTCGACATACTTTGAAGAACGCCTTCGTTGTAGTTCTTCATGTTCTGGATGTCGTCGAATAGCTTCGCGTTCTCCAGACTGATGGCAAGCTGAGCCGTGAACACCTTAAGCCGCTTTTCGTCCTCGCCGGTGAACGGTCCGCCCTTCTTATTCAGAACCTGCGTGACGCCAATCGTCCGCCCGTTCTTGTTCACAATCGGCACGCACAGAATCGAGCGTGTGAAATACCCGGTGCGCTTGTCGAACGCCGGATTGAAACGAAGGTCGGCGTAGGCGTAGGGGATGTTGATCGCCTGACCCGAAGTGAACGCCGCACCGGCGATACCAGCGCTGTTTGGCAGCCTGATCTCCCCCACCGAATCGCCCATCGCCACGCGCGAAAACAGCTCGCCTTTCTTCTCGTCATTCAGGAAGAGCGTCGCGCGGTCCGCCTGCAGCATGTTCGCGGCTTCCGTCACCACTTTCGAGAGCATGGTGCTGAGGTCCATGTCGGCGGTGACCTCGGCCACTAGATCGAGAAATTTCAGCTCTTCCTGGCGCGCCGCGAGCATACGTTCCATCACCTGCGCGCTCCGCAGGGTCATCGCCGTCTGCGCGGTCATCGACTCCAGCAGTTCCAGATCGGCCGCCGCGAACGCGCCGCCCTTTTTATTAAGAACCTGCAGAACGCCGATGACTTCCCGACTCGGCGTACTGATCGGCGCGCAGATCAGGTTTCGTGTCACGAACCCCGTATCCGCGTCAACGGCGCGATTAAACCGCGGGTCAGTATAAGCATCGTCGATGATCATGCCTTCGCCGGTGTGGAAGACATGACCCGCGATGCCCGTTGAATTCAGAATGCGGATTTCCCGGAACCCTACTCCCTGCGCCACGCGCGAATAGAGTTCGTTTGTCTTTTCGTCGTTCAGAAAGAGCGTGCCGCGCTCTGCTTCGGTCTGCTGGACACTGACCTCGACGATGTAACGCAGCAACTCTTCCAGCGTTTCGGCCGCCGCCACCTTCGTGGCGATCTGCAGCAGGAGCCCGGTCTGAGGACCTCGCCTCCGGCGCCGCCTGGCAATGCGGCTGGGATCAACGCCCGTCCCCATGCTCTCTTTCCAGCCGCGCCCGAAGTTCGACGATCGTGAGCTGGAGCTGTTTCAGTTCGTTTCGCGAAGCGGCCTGAATCTCCTGAACGGCGTCTTCGTGCTTTGCCTTTTGGCGTTCGATCTCGCTCCGCAGAATCTGCGTCATCGCCTTAAGCTGCGCGATCTCCTCGGCCGCTCCGGCGATCGCCTGCTGCGTCTTCTGCTGCTCGGCGGCCCGCATCGCTTCCATTTGCTCACGCATGGATGAGATGGTGTTGCGCAACTGCGCGGCATCTTCATTCGCCGTTGCGATAGCCAATTGAATCTTTTGTTGCTCGGAGAACTTTACTGCCTCCAGTTGTTCGCGCATGGAGGTCACCGTATTGCGAAGCTGCCTGATCTCCGCCTCGGCGGCAAGATTCCGCCTGAACCCCTCCTCGCTCGTAATCACTGTGCCCGTTGTACCACAGGGATCTCCGAACTCATCAGCGGAACCCCCTGGTCGATCGCCCCGATCAGATTTTCCTATTCGGTCTATACCAACCGCGAAAAATCGTACATTTCTGTTATGATCCTCTAATCTATTACCTGTTTATGCTACGTAAGATTCTCTACCCAACTCTTACGCTGGCGGTGGTTGCCCCTGCGCTTATCACGGCGCAGCAGCAACAGCCGGAACGCGTGGACCTCAATGTTATTCATCGCCTAAAAACAGCCGAATTCGGTGGCGGTGGCGGCTTTGGAGGCGGCGGTGGCGGCCGTGGTCGGGGAGCCGGCGGCTCCAAAGTCATGGACATCATGTGGAGCCTCACCGACCGGTACGGCCCGCGCCTGACCAATTCTCCGCAGTTCCGCGCCGCAGGTGAATGGGCGGTAAGTCAGATGAAGGAGTGGGGGCTTTCGAATGTTCATCTCGAACCCTGGTCCACCACTGACGTAACGAGCGGCGCCATTCCCGGTTGGCAGGTAACGGGTTACAGCGGGGCGATGGTCGAGCCCGCCTATATGCCCATCATCGGAATGCCGGTCGCCTGGACGCAGAGCACTCCCGGTTCGGTCACGGCCGAAGCGGCGCTGGCTCCGATTGAAGGTCCGGCGGATCTTGATAAATACCACGGCAAGCTCAAGGGCAAAATCGTTCTCACGGTTCCGGTACAGGAGTTAGCGTTCCCAACCACGGCTCTTGGTTCGCGCTATACAACGGAGCAGCTCAACGACCTGAGCAGCGAGTTGATTCCCGTTCCGGGCGCGGGTCGTGGCGGACGGGGCGGAGCAGCGGCGGCTCTCGCGAACATGACGCCCGAGGAACGCCAGGCTTATCAGACGAGGCTTCGCAACTTCTGGAGAGACGAAGGTGTTCTCCTCACGATTCAGGCGACCGGGCGCGGCCAGAGTGGCACTCTTTTCGGCGGTGGCGCTCCTCGTACAGGCGACCCCACGCAGAACATCCCGCAGGTCTCCATCACTGCGGAGAACTACAACCGGATCGCGCGGCTTATTGAGCACAGCGTGCCGGTTAAGCTTACCTTCGACGTGAAGACCGAGTTCACCAAAGACACGGAATCCTTCAATGTGGTTGGGGAAATCCCCGGCACGAGCAAGCCGAACGAAGTGGTCATGGTCGGCGGTCACTTCGACTCGTGGCACTATGGCACCGGCGCTACCGACAATGCCGCGGGCAGCGCGGTCGCCCTCGAGGCCGTCCGCCTCCTCAAGTCTCTGAACTTGAAAATGGACCGAACCGTTCGCATCGCGCTGTGGGGCGGGGAAGAGGAGGGCCTCCTTGGCTCCCAACATTATGTAAAGGCCCACTTCGCCGATCCCACGGTCATGAAGCCGACCGCCGAGCACGATAACCTCGCGGCCTATTTCAATGTGGATAACGGGGGCGGCCGGATCCGCGGGATTTACCTCCAGGGCAACGAAATGGTCCGCCCGATCTTCGAAACCTGGTTCGCCGCGCTGAAAGACCTGACGCCGGGCGTGATCACGATTCGCAACACTGGCGGTACGGATCACCTTTCCTACGACGCGGTCGGGCTTCCTGGTTTCCAGTTCATCCAGGATCCGATGGACTACGATACCCGCACTCATCACTCCAACATGGATGTCTACGATCGCATCCAGCCGCAGGACATGGAGCAGATGGCGGTCATCGAGGCCTCCTTCGTTTACAACGCCGCAACTCGTCCCGACAAGTTGCCGCGCAAAGATCTTCCTCCGCCCCAGCCGGCGGGTCGCGGTCGGGGTGGCCGCGGTCCCGCTCCGGCTTCGGGCAGTACCGGTAATTAGCTTTCGCGTCCGTACACGTGGACGGCTTCCACGAGTTGCAGTCAGCGCTTCACTGGCGGTGCTTGACTTTGCTTTAGGGTCTCTTCAGTATCTTCAGGAGGTTAGTTCAATGAATTTCAGACGCATTCCCTCAGCGATGTTTGCGGCGCTCCTCTGCGCGGCGGTTTCCATAGCTCCGCCCCGTGGGTTTGCCCAGACGCTCACAACCGGCGATATCAGCGGTCACGTCATCGACGCCACTAACGCGGTCGTGCCGAACGCGACGCTGACGTTGAAAAGCGATGAAACCAATGAATCGAGAACGGCGACGACCAACGGTTCGGGCGAATACCGGTTTTCGCTGCTCTCGGGAGGCGAGTACACTCTGACCGCGATCGCGGCCGGTCTTAAACCTACCGTCCGCAAAGTCACGGTACAGATCGGCCAGAACCTCGGCATCGACATTCCCCTCAGCGTTCAGGGCAATTCCGAAGTGGTCGAAGTCAGCGCCGAAGCAGCGATTCTGCAGACCGAAGACGCGAATCTCACCACTACCTTCAGCACCGAGCGCATCACCGATCTTCCGATGGCCGGCGGCGACCTGACCACGCTCGCCATGACGGTCCCCGGGGTTCGTGTCGCCATTAAAGGTGGTAGCGGTAACATGAACGCCAACGGTGTTCCGGGCTCTTCGATGCTGTTCACGCTGAACGGCGCGGATGTGATGGACCCGTACAACAACCTCAACAACTCGGGCGCGAGCAACAATCTTCTGGGCGCGAACGAAGTCGCCGAGGCCGCTGTCATTCTGAATCCTTTTGATGCTCAGTATGGGCGCATGGCGGGCGGTCAGGAGAACCTGGTCGGCAAGAGCGGCACGAACGCCTTTCACGGTAACGCTAACTGGAATTACAACAGCCAGTTGTTCAATGCGCGCGACTTCTTCGTCGCGCTCACGGGTAGCCCGAAGACCCGCTCCGATGCAAACCTCTACGGCGGCCTGATTAGCGGTCCGGTAAAAAAGAACAAGCTCTTTTTTCTGTTCGATGCCGAAGGTCTTCGCTACGTCCTGCCAGCCACCAGTTACGTCACCCTGCCGTCTCCCCAGCTTCTGAACTTCGCGCTCGCCCACGTCCCACAGTCTGCGCAGTCGCTCTATCAGGACGCTGCGAACCTCTATAAGGGCGCTCCCGGCGCCTCTTCGGCAGTGCTCGTTACTAACGGCACTGGTCCCTATCAGGATTCGAAAGGTAAGCTCGGCTGCCAGAGCAACGGCACGTTCGCCGGCACGCCGGACGGCAATGGCGGCGTCTTCGGCGTAACCACGCCCTGCGCAGAAGTTTTCACTTCCAGCAACAACCAGCTCAACACCGAAGCCCTTTATACCGAACGCGTCGACTGGAACATTAACGATAAACAAAAGATTTATTTCCGCTACAACTACGACGCGGGTATTCAGGCGACCGGTACCAGCCCCATCGCGCCGGCGTTCAACTCGGTCAGCACTCAGCCTCAGCATGCCGGGCAGTTGAATCACTCCTGGGTGATCACCCCGGCTCTTGTAAACAACTTTGTCGGCGCCGGAAGCTGGTACTCCGCGATCTTCGGTGTTGCCGACTTCTCTAAGGTACAGGCTCTGATGCCCGAACGTTTCAGCTTCGCTGACGGCGGCTCGAACTCAGGCGGCTTCACCGGAGTGGGCAGCGGCGGCGGACAGGGGACCGCAGGCTTCCCGAATGGCCGCAACGTGGGTCAGATGCAGTTGATTGACGATCTTTCCTGGAACCACGGCCGCCATACCATCAAGACGGGCGTGAACTATCGCTTCAACAAGGTCACTGCCACAAACCTTTCTAGCGGAGCCTATGCTGGCACCTACACCTTTAACGACCTCGCCGACTTCGCTTATGGAAAGATCAACAGCACAGGCAAGGGCAGCAATTTCTCTCAGAGCTTCCCACTCCTCGGCGCCGCGCACATCCGCGCGTACTCGCTGAACTTTTATGTTCAGGACGAATGGAACGTGAGCCCGAATATAAAAATCACCTACGGCATGCGTTTCGAGCGTGACGGCAACCCCGCCTGCCTCGATAACTGCTTCAACCGTCTGAATGTGCCGTTCGGCGCGTCCAACTATCAGGGCGGCGCGAGCATCCCCTACAACCAGACCATCGTGACTGGCCTTCACAACGCTTATGCGGGACTAGAGGCGATCATTCCCGAGCCGCGCTTCAGCGTCGCCTGGACGCCTTTCGGGAGCAGCAAGACTGTGATTCGCGGCGGTATCGGCCTCCTCGCCAATCTGTTCGCGGTCAGCGTCGCGAACAGCATCGACACCAACCCACCTGAGGTCTTCACGCCTTCGGTCACCACGGGCAATGTCGGTTTGGCGAATGACCCCTCCACCTCACTCTCCATTGCTGCAGCGTCCGCTGCAGGATTCCAGACCGGCTTCTCCAAGGGCTACACGCTTGCTCAGATTCAGGCGGGGCTGCCGACCGGCGTTTCGTTCGCGAAGCCGGGCTTCTACTCCACTCCGAACGACTTCGTTGCTCCCAAGATCCTGCAGTGGAATTTCAATATTGAGCAGCCGCTGTGGAGCCGCGACGTTTTCTCCATCACCTACACAGGTAACCACGGCTATGATGAATCGCTCACGAACGCCAACGCTAACGCATTCATCGCCAGCAACAGTGTTTACGCTTCGACCGGTTACGCTCACCTGCCGTTTGTCGCCCCGGACGCGCGCTTCCTGACCGTCAATCAGGTGCTCACCTCTGGCAAGTCGAATTACAGCGCGATGATCATGCAACTGCGCCACGCTTTCAGCCATGGCTTCCAGGGCCAGATCGGGTACACATGGAGCCACGCGCTCGGCAACAACGCTGTCTACGATCCGAACAACATCCACTTAGGCTACGGTCCGCTCAGCTTCGATACGCGTCACATGGTCAGTGGCGATATGACCTATGATTCGCCGAAGTTCTCGAACCGTTTCTGGCAGATCGTGCTCGGCAACTGGACGATTGGCAACAAGCTCTACGTCTATTCCGGCTCGCCGTTCTCGGTCACGAACTCGGCACTTGCGGCGCGCATCAACTCCGCGGGCGGTATCAGCAGTTCCACGTTTTTGGCCGACGTGATCGATCCCAGCGTTCTGGGGATTTCATGCGCGAAAACGATCACCGGCAGCGCACCGTGCCTGACATCCGCTTCCTTCGCCACCACGGCGGCTCAGATGGATTTCGGAAACACGGCTCCCAACATGTTCCGTGGGGCCGGATACTTCGACATCGACACGATGTTGCTCCGCAACATTCCGGTCAAAGAGAAGTATCGTTTCTCGATCGGGGCGCAGTTCTACAATCTGCTGAACCACCCGAACTTCGCCAATCCCTGCGGAAGCAGTTCGTGTACGAGCGTGAGCGTAACGTCGAGTTCCCTTGGGTTCATCAGCAGCACGGTTGTCCCGCCGACCAGCATCTACGGCTCTTTCCAGAGCGGTACGGTCTCCGGGCGCGTCATTGTGATGAACGCGAAGTTCCAGTTCTGATCGCGCGCCGAAAGGCAAAGAAACCGGCGGAACTCCGACAAGAGTTCCGCCGGATTCTTATTTCTTCTGCGCGTGCGCCTTCACGTACGCCTCGACCTTAGGATCGCGATCCGCTCCTGCCGCTCCCGCCGGAATGTAGTGAAACGCCTCGGCGTATTCGAAACCGTATTTCTTGCCTAACTCCCGGTTCCCCGCCAGCACAAACTCGCGAATGTAATTGCGATCAGCTGTCCGATCGTCATCGCCCAGCAAGGGCAGTTTCTCACCCTTCGCGGCAAGTTCGGCGCGCAGTCTTGACCCCAGATGTCCGCCCGGCCCTTTTGCCACATTCGCCCAGTTGGTATCGATCTTCTTGTCCACTTGCTTGCTGATATCCACCACACGGGTGATCTCCGGACGCCGCGCAAAGTAATACTTATCCTGGACTTCCTTCGGCTTCAGGCCCGCCGCGAACTGCTCTTCGTAGTCGTGGTCGCGTCCCGCCATCCAGCACGCCGCCTCCACCGCTTTCGCGACGGTGTAATGATCCGGATTCTCCTCATCGTGTCCCCACGGATCCCAGCAGATCACCGTGTCCACACGCAGCAGACGGATCAGAAAGATCATCCGGCTGATCACCTCGTTCACAGAAACGTCGGCCATCCGGTGATTGCTGTAGTCCAGATTGAAATGGCTTTTGCAGCCCATCGCCTTGGCGACATTTACGGTGTCGCGCTCATTTCCCAGAGCGCTTTCCGCAATCGTCCCCGGCGTGCCGAGTCCCGGCGAATCGCCCATGTCGTCGTTCGTCGCGCGTACGAGATATCCCGTGTACCCTTCATCGATCAACTTCGCGACCGTGCCCGCGGCGAACAGCGGAACGTCGTCCGAATGAGCCTCCACCGCAAGGAGCACCTTGCCCTCGTGCGGCCTCCCCGTCGCGGATCTTTCGAGGAAAACTCCGCTCCCCGCTGCCCCCTGCTGACCACAGGCCTCGCGCTGAAAAGCGCCTCCGACAAGCGCAGCGCCTGCGCCTGCCGCCAGAAAATTGCGTCGTAACATGGGGCCGATTATATACTCGCGTGAGATTCCATACGTATGAAGATTACAGGCATTCAAGCCGCCGGCCTGCGCCACGGAACGCCCGAGGGCGGATGGTCGAACGAGATCCGGCCCGAAGACTGCATTCACACCCTGATCGCCGTCTATACAGACGAGGGCGTCACCGGCTGGGGCTCCGCCTTCACCAACGACCTGCTCGTTAAAGGCGCTCTCCACGTTCTTGAACCGCTTTACATGGGCGAAAACCCGCTCGAGCCCGAGCGCGTCACCGAGAAGCTTCACCAGAATAATTTCTGGATGGGCCGCGGCGGCTCCATCACGCATGCCATCAGCGGCATCGACATCGCGATGTGGGACATCCTGGGCAAGGTCGTCGGTCAACCGGTTGGCCGCCTCCTCGGCGGGCGCTATCGTGAGCGCGTCCGCCCCTATGCGTCTATCTTGATGCGCGAGCCCCGCGAACTAGCTGCTCAGCTTTGCGAAATCCGCGAGAGCGGTTTTCGCGCCTTCAAAATCGGCTGGGGTCCCTTCGGAAAAAAAAGCGCCGCAACGGATGAAGCCATCGTGCGCGCCGCTCGCGAGGCTGTCGGACCGGAGTCGCTTCTTATGGTCGACGCAGGCGCAAGCGACGCCTTCTGGCCTCAGGATTACAAATGGGCGCTGAACGCGGCGCGCATGCTCGCCGATTACAACATTCACTGGTTCGAAGAGGCCCTCCCGCCGGACCACCTCGAGGACTTCGTCCTGCTCCGCAATGCCTCGCCCGTGCCGATCTCCGGTGGTGAGGTCCTCACGCGCCGCCAGTCCTTCGCCCCCTGGCTGCAGCGCCGCGCCTTCGATATCGTGCAGCCCGACGTGACCAAGGTCGGCGGCATTTCGGAGGAGCGGCGCATAGCATGGATGGCTGAAGAGAGCGGCGTTCGCTTCATCCCGCACGGCTGGAACACTGCCTTGGGTCTTGCGGCGGACCTCCAACTCGCCTCCGCTCACCGTAATACCGATCTTGTCGAATATCTGACCGGCTCCCCCTTCATCGACGAACTTGTTATGAAACCCTGGAAGCTCGATGCGGATGGCATGCTCCCCATCCCCGACACTCCGGGGCTCGGCGTCGCAATGAACCCCGACGCGGTCGAAAAATACACGGGCGAGCGTTTCGCATGAGCCGCGAACTCACCCGAGCGCTCGGCACACTGGACGCCGTCGCGATCGTCGTCGGTATCGTCATTGGTTCCGGGATCTTCGTGCTCCCGAATCTGATCGCCCGCGATCTGCCCTCACCAACAGCCATCCTCTCGGTCTGGATCGTCGCTGGCGTGCTCTCATTTTTCGGCGCGCTCGCCTATGCCGAACTCGGCGCCATGATGCCGCATACCGGCGGCCAGTACGTTTATCTGCGCGAAGCCTGGGGCCCGCGTTGGGCCTTCGTCTCCGGTTGGACCTTCATGCTCGCCGTCACGACCGGCGGCGCCGCGTGGCTGTCTGTCACATTCTCCATCTACGCCGGTCACTTCTTCGCGCTCGGACCCGTGGCTCAGAAGACGCTCTCCATTGCGCTCGTTGCTGTGCTCTCCGTTTTTAATTACATCGGCGTGCGCGAAGGCGCATGGATTCAGCGAGCGTTCACAGGGCTTAAGATCCTTGCTCTGGTCTTGCTGATTGCCGGCGCATTCCTCATTGGGCATGGGACGCCCGTCCCGCCGGCGCCGCCGCCAGCGCATCCGTTAACTCTTGCGCGCTTCAGCGCTGTAATGGCGGCCTGCCTGATGGCTTACAACGGCTGGAGTTTTGTCAGCTTCGTGGCGGGTGAGATCAAAGATCCGCAGCGCAACGTCTTCCGCGCGCTTGTTATCGGAATGACCATCGTTGGCGCGCTCTATGTCTTCGCCAACGTCGCCTACTTCCGCGTTATGAACGTCGCCGAGATCGCTTCGTCCGAACGCGTCGCGGCCGACTTCGCCACTCACCTGATCGGCCCCGTCGGCGCCACGCTCGTATCACTCTCAGTTTTGCTTTCGATCGTCGGAGCCGTAAACGGATGCATCCTTACGGGCGCCCGACTCCCGTTCGCCCAAGCCCGCGACGGGCTGTTCTTTGCGCGTTTTAGCGAAGTCCATCCCCGCTTTCACACGCCTGCCCCCGCCGTCGTCTGGGGAGGACTCTGGACAGTCATCCTTATCCTCACTGGCTCCTACGAAACTCTTTATTCGTATTCGATCCTCGCCGCCTGGCTTTTCTACACGATGAGCGCCGCGGCGGTTTTCGTCCTCCGCCGCAAAATGCCCGACGCGCCACGCCCTTATCGGATGTGGGGTTACCCTTGGACTCTCTTGCTTTTCATCGCGGTCTCCCTGTGGTTCATGGCCGAAGAACTGGTGGCTGAACCCATTCCCTCCGCCATGGCCGCAGTAATCGTTGTGGCTGGGCTGCTCGCCTGGAAGCTATGGCGAGTTTTCGCGCCCGCCGAAAAAGTTTCTGAAAAGCTTGTGATCTGAGGTCACGAGCCGGACGCCACCGCCTTCACGAACCGGTACATGAACTCAACACACTCACAAAACGAACTCACGCGCACGCGCTCATCCTTGCCATGGGCTCGAATATCGTCGTGATCCACCGCAATCTCCCCAATTCCGAAACTCGGTATTCCCGCCGCATTCGTATACTTGCTGTCCGACGCGCCCGTCTCCATATCGACCACCACCGGCGCGCCTGGCCAGAGTGAATCCGCCACGCTCGTAACCGCCTTCACCACATCCGCGCGCGGCGTCGCCGGCGGCCCGCCAGCCTGAGTCGGAGCTGTATCCACCGCCTCATTCGTCTTTGAATCGACGTAACGAACCTCCACCTTCGGATCGGCGAAAATCCGGACCAGATCCTTCCGGACCTCCTCAGGCGTATGGCCCGGCAGAATCCTGCAGTTCACGATCGCCTGCGCGGTCTGGGGAAGCGCATTATTCGCGTGCCCCGCGTTCAGTCGCGTCGCGACGCACGTCGTATGCAAAAGCGAGTTGTAGTGCCGGTCCTGCGACACGCGCGCTACCGCGGCCATATCCGGAGGCGTCCGCAGCATCGCTCGAATATCTTCCGACTTTGGATCCCGTCCCACCAGCTTTTCGAAATACGCCCGCGTTACTGGATTCAACTCAAACGGAAACGGCGAATGCTCCAAACGGCCCAACGCGTCGGTCAGATGATAAATCGCGTTATCCGGACTCGGCTGTGAACTGTGTCCACCCGGATTCCGAACGGTCAACTGGAAATCGGCGTACAACTTCTCCGCTGCCGCGATCTCCACATCCAGCGGCTTGCCCTTTTCCGTGTTGACCCCGCCGGAATCGGCATTCAGAACAAACTCCGCATCGATCAGGTTCCGGTGGTTCTTCAGCAGCCAGTCAACGCCGTTCGCCGTTCCACCTTCCTCGTCCGACGTCAGCGCCAGAATCAGATCGCGCGGCGGCTGATAGCCTTCCTTCTTCAGCCGGATGAAGGTCGTCATCAGCGCTGCGTCCTGCGATTTCATATCCTGCGTGCCGCGACCGTAGAAGAAGCCATCCTTTTCCACAAGCTGAAATGGGTCCGTTGTCCAGTCGGACCGCAGCGCCTCCACCACGTCCAGGTGGCCAATGAAAAGAATCGGCTTCCGCGTTCCGTTCGCCGGACCGCGAAACCGCGCCACCATGTTGCCCTTTTTGGGCCTGCCTGGAGGCGCAAGCACCTGCACGTCCGCGGCGGGAAATCCCGCATCGGTTAAACGCTTTGCCATCGCGTTCGCCGCCGCTGTGTTGTCGCCGCTCGAATCGGTTGTGTTGATCTCGATCAGTTGCTTGAGAATGTCGCGGGATAGTCGCCGTGTCGCCTCATCCGGTTGAGCGGCAAAGGCTGCGCAGGCGAGCAAAACAAGTACGAAGCGGAACACACTGCGATTGTAAGATGAGGTTAATGCTCATTCGAGTTGTGGTCCTGGTCGCCGTCGCGATGGCTTTAGGAGCGCCGGCTTCGGAAGCGAAAGATAAGAAAGCGGAAGCGAACACCGCTCAGGCCACCATCCTCGACCAAAACGCATACACGTGTGAGAACTGCCTGTTCGGCAACCACGACTTTTACTTCTGTTTCGACGCCAATCAGAAGATCCTCATCGGTCATGAGAAGGTCCGCACTCAAACCTGGCAGAAAGTTCCCGAAGGACTCGAACGCGGCAAGTCCGTTTCATTGCGCTACGACGACAAGTACATCTGGGTGACCGCGCCCGGCGGCAAAGAGTACAAGCTCACCCAGGACTACACCAAAAAGTTATTCCTGGACGACCAACGCTGCCAAGCCGCGACGAAGTGATATATACCCAGCCCGGCGGGCGGATATTACTACAGCGATAAAGCTGTTATAATTAAGTCATATGGAAGACCGCCGAGTGATTAATGACTCTTACTTTTGTGGTCGTTTTCGGCCGGATGGGCCAATCGCAGTCTTGACCACCACCCAATATGTTGTCGCCGAGTATTACCAGCAGACGGGCGACATCCGGTGGCAGAGAGTCGTGAACGCGAGCCAGAAAGATGGCATTCACAACTGGTTGCGTGAGCATTTTCCGGCCAGGAACACACAGAAGCCCGCCCCTGCGGCATCGTCGCGGCGTAAAGCCGCGGTCGCGTAAATCGCTTTATTTTCTTAGCGAAACACTCCGGTGTGGCCGAGCGAGTAGCGCCCCGGCTGCGGGTATACGCACAGCCCGTGCGGCCCCTTGCCGACCGGAATTCGGGCCAGCAGCTTTCCGTTGTCGGTATCGAAAACGTACACTTCGCTGTGATACCGGCCGGAGAGCCAGAGTTGTTTTCCGTCTGCTGATACGCCGCCCATGTCGGGGCTGCCGCCTCGTGGAATCATCCACTTCGTCAATATTTTTCGCGTCGAAAGATCCAGGACGGTCACGCTGCCTTCGCCGCGGTTCGATATATAGAGAACCTTCGAATCCCGGCTCACATAGAGTCCGTGAGCGCCTTTCCCGGTCGCAATGAACCCGATTCGCTTGAACGAATCCGGCTCGATCAGATAAATGCCATTCGCCATCATGTCGGCGACATAGAACACCTTGCCGTCGGGCGACGTCTTCACATCCTGCGGCATCCCGCCTTTCTCAACGGACAGCGTCCCCACCACCTTGTGGTTCGCCACGTCCACCTTCACTACCTGCGCCGAAAACTCGCAGCTCGCGATCAGGTACCGTCCATCTGACGTAAAGTCCATGTGGTCGATACCGGGGCACGATACCGGCACCGAGTCCACAAGCTTCATCGTCTGCGGATCCAGGAAATTCAGCTTCTGCTTCCGCTCCGCGACCACGATCGCGAACTTTCCGTCCGGCGTGTAGTACATGTTGTACGGATCTTCCACCGGAATCGTCTTTCCGCGCTTTCCGGTCGCCGGATCGATATCCGTCGCAGTGTCGCCCAGATCGTTAATCACCCAAAGGCGCTTCATGTCGTACTGGGGAACCACATGCTGCGGCTCCTTCCCGCCGCTCGGAAAATGTCCCACGATCTTAAACGTTTTCTGATCGATCACGTCCACGGTGTCGCTTTTACTGTTCGGCACGTAAACGAGCGCAGGAAAGTTGCGCACTGATGCGGCGACTTCACCCGCGTGATCCGCGGCGTATATGTCAGCGGGATTCAGAACCGGGGGCATCCCGGGAAGTGGTGAGGAAGATTGCGCGAGAGCGGCAGTGGCCAGTGCGAAACCGCTCAATACGCGCGGTAAACCAAATGTCATCTGAATTCGATTTTAGTAGGTGGTTGGCGTTATATTCGATTTCGTGCGCGAGGTTCTCATCGCATTCGGGTTTGCCGTTTTCTGGCCGCCGCTATTTGCGCAAACAGGCTTTGAAGTCGCATCCGTGCGGCCGAATCCCCGCCCCCGCGGACCCGATGCTCGCGGCGGTATCCAGATCAAACCTGCGGGAATCAGCGCGCGAAATGTCAGCCTGAAGGACCTGATTGTCGCAGCCTGGGGCGTCGAACGATACCAGGTAATCGGCGGACCTGGCTGGCTCGATACTGCTGAGTACGACGTCGAAGCTTCGGCCGCCTCGGCCGCCGATCCTACCGCGATCCGCGCAATGCTTCGCCAACTCCTCGTCGACCGCTTTCATTTGTCGATCAAGGAAAAGACAAAAGAGTTGCGCGGATACGCCCTCACCGCCGCGCCGCGCGGTCCGAAAATCCAGCGCGCAACAGGAGCGCCGCAGCCGAATACGCTCGATGCAGACATGCGGCGCTTCGCGGCGTACCTTTCGATTCAGCTCACCATTCCCGCGGCTCAGGATCCGACGGTCCCCTCGATCGCCGGCGGCACGCCCGTTGCTGTGGTCGACGAAACCGGACTGCAGGGCGTCTATCGTGTTCCCCTCGACATGAAACCCGAACTGGGAACGGATTCGTTCCTCCTCTGGAAACGATTCCTTAATGACCGCATGGGCTTGAACCTCGAGGCGAAAAAGGTCACGGCGAATTGCGTCATGGTCGAACGCGCAGAACGCATTCCCGAGCCGAACTGAAACCCTATCGCGCGAGCTTCAACGCGAAATACGCGATCGACTGACCCTTATCCAGGACGAACTGATGCGGCGTGTTCGCGGGAATGCGAATCACATCGCCCGGACCCAGTTTCCTCGACTCGCCGCCGTCAATGCCCGTTCCACGAATCTCATTCGCCTGCGTCGCATGCGCGCCTCGGATCGTGCCGCCGTAGACCAGCGTCGCCGAACCCTCTTCGATCACGATGAGGTCTGTCTTGGTCTTATGAAGTTCCGCCTCGCCGCTGCGAGACCGTCTCCACACCGATGCGGCGCCAATCGTCTTGCCTGCGATGGCCTTAGACTGCGCCTCGGCATTAAGTCCCGTCGCGGCGGACCTCAGTTCACCGCCGGCCCAGATCTCCACCGGTCCTGCGGCGAGAATTGCTGCCGCGAATAGCAGGATCATCAGCGCAGATTCTGATTAAAAAAATCGATCGTCCGCTGCCATGCGAGCTTCGCCGCGGCTTCGTCGTAACGCGGCGTCGTGTCGTTGTGGAAGCCGTGATTCGCGCCTTCGTACACGAAGCCCTGATACTTTACATGGTTCGCCTTCAGCGCTTCTTCCCAGGCCGGCCAGTTACCCGTGATGCGCGTGTCGAGCGAGGCGTAATGCAGCATCATCGCGGCTTTGATCTTCGCCGCGTCCGCAGCCGGAGGCTGCGCTCCATAGAACGGAACCGCCGCCGCCAGATCGGAACCAAGCCGAACCGCGAGCATATTCGCAACTCCGCCGCCGAAGCAGAATCCGACCACGCCGATTTTCCCTGTGCACGCCGAATTCTTTTTGAGCCACAGCGCGGCCGCGACGAAATCCTCGTTCATCTTCGCTTTATCCACTTTCTGAAATGCGGCCGCACCCTTCTCGTCGTCGCCCGGATAACCACCGACGCTCGTCAGCCCATCCGGAGCGAACGCGATGAAGTTCGCTGTCGCCAACCGCCGCGCGACGTCTTCGATATAAGGATTCAGTCCGCGATTCTCATGAATCACCAGCACGCCCGGCAGTTTTCCCGTAGCGTTTGCGGGCTTGACGAAATACCCTTTTATGCTGCCGTTACCGTTCGGAGAAGGCACGGTTTCGTAATCGGCCTTGATCCGTTTGTCGTCCTTCGGGACCTGCTCCGCCCACGCGTAGTTTGGACGCAGGCTCTCGAACAACGCCGCCGCCGTCACCCCGCCGGTCGCGAATCTCCTGGCTCCATCCAGAAAACTGCGCCGGTCGATCTCGCCGTGCACATACTTGTCAAACAGGTTCAGCAGTTCCTGCGGAAACTCCGACGCCTTTTTTCGTCCTTCTGTATTCGGCATGAAAACCCCTTCGGCGGGAGCATAACATACGGAACAGGTGGGGCGGGCTATCCAGCCCGCCGCCGGGTTTCCACCGGGCGTTCCGCAGCGTCGGCAATAGTTATCAAATCACCGAAACGCCTACTGGAGTAGAGGTGGCGATGTCCGGAGATCGGTCGCGGCGAGACGAGCGAGGCGAAACGCCGTCACCCTTAGTAGGCTTCGTGAGCTTGAGCTCCCGACGGACCCGCGCAAACGGATTACCCCCGGCGATCCCGCTCGCATCCCCTTCATCAATCGCCTTGCGGAGCGCGCTAAGTCTGGCCTCGCACTCGGCCTCCTCCCGTTTCAGCATGCGCAAAGCGGCCCGCACCACCACGCTTGCATTCTCGGAGCGCCCGCTCTCCACCTTCGCAAGAACAAAGCGATCGAGTTCGTTGGCAAGATTCACATTGCGCGTGGGCATTCAAAGAATCTTAAATCAGTAGCCGCAGTCTCAATCCAGCGCGTTCCGCCCATTCGCCCGCCGCCACGTCCCCGGACCCATTCCAATCACTCCCGTAAACACACGCGTGAAATGACTCTGATCCGCAAAACCGCACGCCAGCGCAATCTCAGCCAGCGAAAGCGAACTGCGTCTCAGCAGTTCCGTCGCCCGCTCCACGCGAAAGCGCAGCAGCCACCGATGCGGAGGAATGCCCGTCGAATGCCGGAACGCGCGAGCGAAATGCCGGACCGACAATCCACACTCGGCCGCCAAACGCGCCAGCGGGACATCCTCTCGTAATCCCTCGCTCATCATTTCCTTCGCGCGGCGTTCCTGCCAGGGCGCGAGCCCGCCGCTATTCTGGCTCGCCCGCAACCCACCATACTGATGCGCCATGTGTACCGCAAGCGCAAGCGCGGTGTGATCGAGGAACAGCGGGTGCGCCTCCTCGGACCTCGCAGTCGCCGGAAGCAGAGCCGCAAGCAGATGCCGAACCACGAGATCGTCGAACCCCACTCCTGGCTTATGACGAAGATCACCGATCCGCCCACGCCCCGCCTCATCCGCCACTGCATCCAAAGCTTTACGCGGCAGATGAAACATCAGCGAATGAAACGGATCGCGCAGATCGGCCACAGGATCAGTCCGCAGATCGTAAATCGCCGTCACGCCCGCGCGGAAATTCGTCGGTCGCGTCAGCCGTCCATCGAAATACAGATCGTGATCGGGGCACCCGCGCAACTGGAGAGCGATCAGGTAAGCGTCCTCGCGCGGTATCGGATTCGTCCGTCCGAAGTTACGCGCGTCGCACCGTAACTCTGTAACCGAAACCGTGGATTTGCGCAGCGCCCGCGAGATCAGCGTCGGTGCATCATCCATTCGAAAGGCGCGAGCAACCGTGCTTCGGCCAGCGCTGTTCTGCTTCACACCATTCTCCGGAACCCGCAGAATAGCAGAGCCGCTCCGCGTCTCTTTTATTCACATTCCGTCCGTTTTGGACAAGATATTCGCGCTGGGCCGGGCTATAAGGGAATGACATGCCGCAACGTTCCATCGTTTTGATCCACGGCCTTTGGATGACCTCCCGTTGCTGGGAAAACTGGGTCACGCGCTACACCGGGAAAGGCTTCAATGTAATCGCGAAGAGCTGGCCCGGCATGGACATCGATATCGACGAACTCCGCCGCGACCCGTCCGCCATCGCCACTCTAGGCGTGACCGAAGTCGTCGATCACTATGAATGCATCATTCGGGATCTCGACTCCCCGCCGATCATCATCGGCCATTCCTTCGGAGGTCTGATGACGCAGATTCTCCTCGACCGCGGACTCGGCGCCGCTGGAGTCGCGATCGCCCCCGCGCCCGTCAAAGGCATCTTCCTTCTGCCGTTCTCCACCCTGAAGGTAAGCTTCCCGGCGCTGAGCAATCCGGCCAACACTCATCGCGCCGTTCCTCTCACCCCGGAACAATTCCACTACGCCTTCACCAACGACATGAGCGAGGAAGATTCTCTCGTCGTGTACAATCGCTACGCCGTGCCTGGTCCCGACCACCTTCTCTTTCAAGCCGCCTTCGCCAATTTCAATCCGCACGCCGCTACTGCTGTGGACTTTGCGAATGAACGCCGCGCTCCGCTCCTGTTCCTCTCCGGCAGTAAGGACCACGTTTCGCCGCCCTCCGTCGTGGAAGCGAATTTCAGGCTCTACGGCAAATCAAAAACTATTACGGACTACAAGGAATTCGCTGGCCGCACGCACTACATCCTCGGCCATCCCGGATGGGAGGAAGTGTCTGACTACGCGCTCGATTGGGCGTTGGCTCACGGTTCGAACCCGGCTGCTCGCGCGGCGGAGCCGCGCGCATGATCGAATCCCGAACTGCCGAACTAGGCGGCCTCAAACTGCACTACCTCACCGAAGGCAGCGGACCCGCGGTCATCCTGCTGCACGGTTACACGCAAACCTCGCGAATGTGGCGGCCGCTCATTCCGCTCCTAAGCGATAAATTCACTGTCATAGCTCCCGACCTGCCCGGCATCGGCGATTCTGATATTCCGAAAGACGGCCAGGATCTGAAAACCGCCGCAGTCCGCATCCATGCCCTTGCCAAATCGCTCGGCATCGAAAGGGCGCGCGTCGTCGGTCACGACATCGGCCTCATGGTCGCGTACGCCTACGCGACGCTCTATCCGAAGGAAACGGAAAAGCTCATCGTGATGGACGCGTTCCTTCCCGGCATCCCCGGCTGGGAGCCTTACTACAACACTCCCGACCTTTGGCATTTCCGCTTTCACGGTCCTACGCCTGAAGCGCTTGTCGAGGGCCGCGAAGCCACCTACTTCGCTTTCTTCTGGAACGATCTCGCCGCCGACTGCAAACACTCTCTTCCGCCTGTGGACCGTCAAGCCTATGTCGAGGCCTACTCCCGCCCCGGCCGAATGCGCGCGGCGTGGGCGTACTTCGCCGCATTTCCGCAGACGGCGAACGATTTCGCCGCCCTCGCCGCGACAAAACTCACCATGCCGGTCCTGTCCATCGCCGGTGAAAAAGCCAGTGCGCAAACGCTCAACGCTCAGATGAAGCTGGTAGCGAATGACGTCACCACCGTCGTGATCAAAGACACTGGCCACTGGATCATGGAAGAACGCCCCGACGTTACGATGACAGCGCTCGTAGATTTTCTGCGATGAGCGTCAGGACATGAGAGCGGCGGTAATCGATCGATTCGGCCCACCCGAAGTCATCTCCATCGCCGATGTCCCGCGTCCCGAACCCGCGGCCGGTCAGGTTCTCGTTCAGGTCCATGCCGCGGGAGTCGGCTATTGGGACGCCCTGATTCGCGAGGCGAAAAGCGTCGTTTCGCTCGCGTTGCCGATCACGCTCGGATCCGATATTGCGGGCATCGTTGATTCCGTGGGCCCCGGAGTCTCAGATTTCCAACCCGGCGACCAAGTCTATGGCGTCACGAACGCGGATTTCGTCGGCGGCTACGCTGAATACGCGCTTGCCTCTGCGGGAATGATCGCGCGGAAGCCGGCATCACTGAATTTCTGCGAGGCCGCTTCGGTCCCTGTCGTCGCTGTTACTGCATGGCAAATGCTTTTCGAGTACGCAGATCTGAAGGTGGGTCAAACTGCGCTCGTGCACGGCGCAGCGGGAAACGTAGGCGCCTACGCCGTCCAACTCGCGAAGCGCGCGGGCATCCGCGTAATCGCCACCGCCGGTCCACGCGATCTCGACTATGTTCGCGCCTTGGGAGCGGACGTGGTGATCGACTACTCAACGCAGCGTTTCGAAGACGCAGCCCGCAACGTGGACGCCGTCATCGACACGGCAGGTGGCGATACCAGGCAGCGTTCGTTCGCGGTAATCAAATCGGGCGGAACGCTGGTTTCGGCCGTCAGCCCGATTCCCGCCGATCAGAATCCTCGCCCGGACGTGAAGGCGATCTTCTTCCTCGTGGAAGTCACGCAGGCGCGTCTGAATCAGCTCTCTCCGCTTTTTGAAAAGGGCGAACTCAAGCCGGACGTCGGCACGGTTCTGCCGCTCGAAGCGGCACGCGCCGCGCACCTCATGCTCGCCGGGATGCCGCACAAACGTGGAAAGATCGTCCTCGACCTCCGCGAAGGCGCCTGATCATTTCCTGTTCATCTACGCCGATCCCGCGAGTGATTTCGCGTACTGATTGCGGTCATCAGGCTCTTGCAGTCGCTGGCTTTCGTCGCGCTGGCGCCAGTGGCGACCCGCAAACATCGCCACGAGAAGCAGTATGATGCCGAAAACGCCGTTGGCCGCAGCATCTGTCGCCATCAGGCCAGGCCTGCCCCAACGCTGATAGCCCACGCCATCCAGCCACGTCATATAGGTGACGGGAGCGTTGAGGGTTGCATTGAGAGTGGCGTATGCGCTGGCCGCGGCGTGTCTGCGGTTTCCCACAACATCGAGCACCAACGCGGTGGCCACGGCGTAACCGAATCCCGACGCGATTGCGTAACCCGAATAGCCCGCAGCATACGTGAGGGGTGTAGCATGAGCCAATCCCAGGTAGGCGCCAAACACAGCGGCGAAGCCCCCGGCCAAAGCATAAGCAGCCATCCGATTCATCCTGTCGGCGACAACCCCTCCAACGAAGCTGCCGAACGCCGAAAGCAAACCTCCCCCGATGCCGGTTACCCATAACACTTCGTTCCCCGAGGCATGGTAATCCTGACCCACTCCGGAAATCAGATTGCCGATGGCGGCGCTTCCTACGGGCGAGAGGAAAAAGATCAATCCCAGCCACGTTCGGCGCGCACGAAAAACTTCGCCCAGATCGTGAGCGAGTCCGGCGAGCTGCCGGCCGATTGCCCGGCGGACCGGTGCGGCTTCTTCTATAAAAAGCGCCACTAACGCCGGCAGCGCCATCGCAGCGACGACAAGCATAGCGACAACCGGCAACGGCGCATGCTCTCCCAGCCAAATAACCAGACCGCCGCCTATAGCCGAGCCGCCTAAGTTGCCGCTCTGATACCAGCCGGCTGAGCGCCCTTGGAGCGATACCGGGATCGCCGTGAGTAGCGCTCCACAGGTCGAACTCAGCAATCCTCCAAAGGCATTCATCAGGAACAGCAGCGCCGTAAGAAAGAGGTGCGAACCGTGGATGCCGAGAATCGCGCCGGCTGCGGCCAGACCTGCGCCCAGCGCGGAGACGATTAGCCAGGAACGTCGCCGAAACCCTGCATCCGCGAGAGGCGACCAGAGGAAGGACCAGATTGAAGGCAGAAGCGCGATCGCGACGATGGTGGCGATCTGTTCCACCGCCGTCCCGTTCTTACGTAACAGATACGGCATCAGGAGCACAGTCACCGAATTTGTGAAGCCATAGGGCAACGCCAGAACGGAAAAAAGCGCCGGAGAGTTGTGCAGTTGTGTGGGTTGAGAGGGTTCTGTCTGCGCGGTCAGGATAGCCAGTCTACAGAAAACAACGGGGATTTCGCAATCAAAGGTGAATGACTGCGTCCAAATACGGTCCCGGGAGTCCCGCAAAGATTTCTGATCACTACGAGTGGAGGCAAACCTTCATCGCGGATAGCTGCCGTTATTCACATCGAGCGTCGTGCCGTTCACATATTCCGGACACGCGATCCCCAGCCAAAGGATCGCCGCCGCCACTTCCTCGGGTTCGCACACTCGCCCGGAATAAACGGACCGCATCGTATCGTCGCGACGCGACTGCGGCAGTTGATCGTACATGCGCGTCTTCGTCGGCCCCGGCGCGACTGCGTTCACGAGAACCCCATGCGGGCCGAGTGCGCGCGCCCAGGCCTTTGTCAGATTCAGCAGTCCGGCTTTCGTCACGCCGTACCAAAGATCGGGATGTCCGGTAAATGCCGCAACGGAACTCACGTTGACGATCCGGCCGCTCCGCCGCTCCCTCATGCGCGGCGCGACCGCCGCGATCAAAGCCGCCGGAGCCTCCAGATTCACCGCCAGAATTTCCCGCCGGTGTTCCTCGGCTATCGCATCGACGGGATCGCAGAAAAGCACCGCCGCGTTGTTGACCAGCGCATCTATATCGCCCATCGAATTTACAATCCCGGCAATCTCGCCCGTCCGTCGAAGATCGAAATCGATGCGTTCGCCCACCACGTCGCCCTCGAACTCTTTGTCCAGCGACATCACCCGCCACCCCGCGCGCGAACGCTCGCGCGGTCGCGAGTCCGATGCCTCCCCCAGCGCCCGTGACCAGCACTCTTTTCATGCGCCCATTTTTCCGCATCGTCGCGCGCCATCGGATGAGTTACTCTCCAAACAGCGGCATTCGGCCATGAACGCGGCGGATTTTCGCAGAATCGCCCTCAGCCTGAACGGCGTGGAAGAATATTCCCACGCCGGGCTGCCCGCATTTCGCGTCGGAGGCCGAAAATTCGCATCACTCGCCTCGCAAGCCCAGGGCTACGGCAATCTGCAGTTCACGCCGGAGCAGCAGGCGGCATTCGTGGAGGAGGCGCCCGAAATCTTCCTGCCCATTCCGGGTGGCTGGGGAAGAATGGGCCACACCCATATTCGCTTCGCCGCGGCGAATGAGGATGTGCTGACTGGCGCGCTGCAGACCGCGTGGAGGCTACGCGTGGAGCAGAACGCAAAAACAGATGCGAAGAGATCTTCGCGTTCTCGCCGGGTTGCCGGAGAATGAGCCGGTGCGCGGCATGCGCCTGTGAGCGCCTCGATTTGCGCGATGGACGGCTACAGGTATTTCAGAAAAGAGCGTGGATGCGCCGCCTTCAGGCGGCGATACCAGAGACACCCCGGATACAAGAGCGCGAGCATTACGGCTGCCGCGCCGTAAGTCGCGGCCAGTGAGTCGAAGCCGCGCAGACCAAAATAGGTCGCCAGCGTTTCAAAAACAAGCCGATGCGCGAGGTAACAGAACATCGCGGTCTGTCCGAACGCATACAACATGCCGTTCTCACGGACGCGAACGCGCAGTTCCAGCGTTCTGGCCAATGCCAAGCACAGAAAGAGGATGCCAAGCTCCATAGAGAAATAAGTGATCGAAGGGGGATATTTACTGACGTGCAGCCACTGTTGCCAGGAATTGTCGCTCCGGCGCAGGAACATGTCGCCATAGCCCCCAATGCCGCGCACCACCGCGAAGATCAAAAGGCTGGCAGTACCGGAAACCCAAAGGACATTCCTGCCGGAAACCGGACTCTGGCCCGCGGCGTAGCGGATCAGGTGCCGGCCGAATACCCACCCGAGCGCCATTACCGCGAGCCACGGCAGCACCGGATATTTGATATTCATCGAAGCGCTTCCATAGGTGGCTACCGTAAAGGCGGCGAGCACGGATGAGTTGCCAGGCGGAGTCCAGAACCAGCCGGTCACCATTTCTCCGAAAGCGATCCAGCCCAGCGAGAATGTCAGAAGCGCCCACGTGGGAAGACGTCGAAGGGGCGCCATGCAGATCATCGACACGCCAATGGCCAGGAGCACCTGAAAGGTCCAGCGGCCGGACGCAAGTGAGATAAGCGTCGGATCCAGCAGCGCGATGATAGCGCCTCGGATCAGGATGCCCTTATCGATTTCCCACGGGTCGACGCGCTTCATGACCTTCCGTTCCACGCTCAGGGCAAGAGCCGTGCCCGCGAGAAAGATAAACGCAGGCGCGCACAGGTGTGTGATCCAGCGAGTGAAGAACTCGTCCCCTGGGAGGTCCATGACGCTGGCGTCTGGATAAGCGGCGGAGTCCCCGTCCAGGTGGTAATGGTTGAACGCCATGGCCGCATGGTCGATCACCATCAGGACAATCACAAACCCACGCATCCAGTCGATGCAGGCTACACGCTGCGAAATCCGCTTCCCGATATCCGGAGTGGCTGTCTTCGTGCTACTCATGGCTCGGCAGGCTGGTGAAATCCCAGCGGCTAAGCTGATTCTAACCAAGACACGTGAACAGTGGAGCTGATGAGATTAATCTCCGCCCGGCTGGAAAAATCAGCAATTGGGTTTAATTAAGCCCCGCGATCATCGAGTGGGAAAGGAGACTGTTCATGACGACCTTTTGCACTCGGATCAGATTGATCCCGATCGGCATCCTCGCGTTAGCTCTATCGGCGCAGAGCCAGAAATCGTCTGAAACGCCGCCTCGCGCCACGCGGATGCCGGACGGCAAACAATGGACGACGCAGAATCTGAACGTTAAAATCGACGCCTCCTACTGTTACGAAGATGACGAACAGAATTGCCGCGAGTATGGCCGCCTGTACACGTGGGAGTCGGCTCAGCGAGCATGTCAACTGTTAGGGCAGGGATGGCGACTGCCAACCGAGGAAGATTGGCGCCAGTTGGCTAAACGTTACGGCCGCGTCCACGATGACTCGGAGGGATCCGGCAAAGCGGCTTTCAAAGCGCTTTTGACAGGAGGTAACTCCGGATTCAACGCCGTGCTCGGCGGCGGCCGCGCCCAACAAGGCGAGTATGCGCGTTTGAAAGCCCACGGCTTCTACTGGACCGCATCCGAAAGCGACGCCGCCCTCGCATGGTTCGTCAACTTTGGCCAGGGCTCTCGAACGCTTTATCTTCAGCGCGACGGAGAAAAGCTGCGGGCATTTTCCGTGCGGTGCGTCAACGCGAATTAGTTCACCGAAGGCCGCTGCACCCGATCGATGGCGATCGCGGGCATTACGATTTTCCGCTGTTCCAGCCGCAGGCCAAGCTTCTGCATCGCCGAAAAGATGGTCGGTCCAGAATCGTCGACAGAGGGCGAAGCCGCTTCGGGGCCGGCTTGCCGGAAGTCGCCGACCTCGAATTCGAAATCATACGCGCCCCGCAGCCCGGTCTGATCCTTTACAGGAAGCAGAATGCCGATGCCTCCGGTATTCGGAAGCTCCCGCGCGAATTCCTCCATCGTTATATGCCGGCATTCGCGCCTGCGCGGCCCATTGTTGGCTTCAATCCAGCGGCAAAGCGTCTGCCCTCCGTCGCTTTCACGAACGCGCAATGGACTTCGGCCCAGCGTGAGTACGAAAGCCGAAGTCGTCTTGTCCTCGCTGTGAATCAACAACTGGAAGCGCTCAGCCAGCAGTGTTCGCATCATGGCCCGCAGCGCTTCGGGCGTCGCAGTGGAAGGAGCCTTCGCAACGATATCGAAGCGTTCTTCCCCGGCCCATTTCGGGGCTCCGACAATCAGGTCGTCCGTCACGCCGTATGCGAACGCTATCAGATCCCGAACTGCCTGCCCTGGCAATTCGATCCTGCCGCCCGGCAGTATTCGTCCCTTGCCGGTTTTCTGAATCGAAGGATCACTCGGTCTGATGTCGGCCACCTCGAATGCGGACGGCTGCCACGCCGGAAGGATCATCACGGCCCAAGTGGCTAGCAGCGCTGAAGAAGCGAATAGTCTCAAGTTCGGCTTTCTCCTGGCAGGAATTACGCGCGAACCCATGATGGGTTAACACGCTGCTAACCAGATTCATGGTAGAGCGTCTACCCAGTGTGCTTCAATACTGGGTAGAATGTCTGCCGTTCTATCCAATTCCCGCGGGGGACAACTGAATGCGCTGGTGGACCCGAAGAAATCGTGAACAGGATCTCGAGCGCGAACTACGCGCGCATCTCGAATCCGAAGCTGACGAACAGCGCGAGCGTGGAGCCCACCCCGAGGAGGCGCGATTCGCCGCCCAGCGGCAGTTAGGCAACACCGCGCTCCTCAAGGAATCGGTTCGCGAGGTCTGGGGATGGACCTCCCTCGATCGGGTCGGACAGGACGTCCGTTTCGGCTTACGCCTGCTTCGCAAGAGCCCGGTTTTCAGCTTTGTTGCGATCCTGTCGCTTGCTCTCGGCATCGGCGCGAACACGGCGATTTTCGATCTCATCGACGCTCTGCTCCTGAAATCCTTGCCGGTTCACGATCCGCGATCGCTGCTCTTTCTGGGCACGCAGGAGAACGGGGCCGTCGCTACCCAGTTCTACTACGGAACCTACCAACAACTCCGCGCCGAGCAGCCCTTTTTTCAGGAGCTGGCGGCATATGCGGGCCAAGTCCGGATGAACGTGACCATTGCCGGCGCTGCTGAGTCAACGGCGGGCCAACTGGTATCGGGCAACTACTATTCGGTGCTCGGCATCCAGCCCGTCGCCGGTCGTGTGTTTACTCCCGACGATGATCGTCTTCCAGGCGCCCATCCCGTGGCCATCGTCAGCTTCGCCTGGTGGCAGCGCCGGATGGGACGCTCTCCCGCTGTCATCGGAACGAAGATCCTGATCGATGGAAGCCCGTTCACCATCGTCGGCGTGACCCCGCGGGGCTTCAACGGGCTTCAGGTAGGCGACGCGCCCGATATCAGCGTCCCCGTGATGATGCAGGCGCAGGTAATGCCCGACAAAGAAAACTGGCTGGGCCGCCCGCACAATACCGTAAACTGGCTCAACGTCTTCGGCAGATTGAAACCAAACGTCACGATCCCGCAGGCCACCGCCGGATTGCAGGTCTTGTTTCGAAACATTCAAACCCGGCTTGCGGCCGAAATCGGGCTCGGCAAAGCAAGCTGGCGGCAGGAGTGGGTAGAAGCCAGGCTTGTCCTTATGCCCGGCGGCAGCGGGGTCTCCTATCTGAGGCGGCAGTATGCCGGCGCGCTTTATGTGCTGATGGGCGTGGTCGGGTTGGTGCTGTTGATCGCGTGCGCGAACGTGGCTAACATGCTCCTGGCAAGGGCGCCCGCGCGTCAACGCGAGATCGCGCTGCGCCTGGCCATCGGCGCCTCCGGCCGCCGCGTAATTCGCCAGTTGCTGATTGAAAGCCTGATCCTGAGCGGCCTCGGCGGCGCTCTCGGGATCGCATTCGCTTATTGGACAAGTGACTTATTGGTGCGCTTCCTTTCCGTCGGCGGTCCTCTCATCGAGCTCAACCTGTCGCCCGATTGGCGCGTGTTGGTCCTCACCGCCGTCATCTCGATCGCTACAGGCATTCTGTTTGGTCTTGCGCCCGCTATGCGCGGCGCCGGGCTCGACCTCGCCTCGGTCCTCAAGCGGGGCAGAGGCGCGAGTCCGCCGCAACGCCTCGCGCGGGCCCTTTCGGTGTTGCAGATTGGCCTTTCGCTCGTGCTGCTGATCGGCGCTGGTCTGCTGACCGGCACGCTGCGCCACGCCGAGGATATCGATGGCGGCTTCCCGCGCGAGCGCGTCTACACTGTTTCTCTTGCGCCGCGAGGCAGCGACCAAAAAAACGGGCCGAACGGACTGCGTCTCAATCGCATGTACCTCGACCTGCTCGACCGAGTTCGCGCCATTCCGGGTGTTGTCTCCGCGTCGCTGGTGGGCGAGTCCCCTACAGCGCGAGGCTACGGACGCCCTTACCAGACGGTCGACGGCCGCCGGTTCACCGCCTACCAGAACCAGATTTACCCCGGATACTTCGCGAGCCTGGGGTCCTCTATTGTGCGAGGTCGGGATTTCGGACCTGCGGATCTATTCCCAGGCGCTCCGCTCGTCGCCATTGTGAATGAGACGCTTGCCCGCAGCGTTTTCCCGGATGAAAACCCGATCGGCCAGCGAATCGTTTGCAGCGGCCGGATAGCCATGGGAGAAATCGGAGCGCCATGCGAAGTAATCGGCGTGTCGCGCGATGTGCCGTATGCGGCACTGAAGGCCGAACCACAGAGCGCGCTGTACATGACGTTTCTTCAGGCGCCAACCGGACGCGGCGAAATGCAGCTGATCGTGCGCGCCTCCGGAGCCGGAACTGGCCTGTCCCAGGAACTGCGGCGGGTAATTGCCACGATGGACCCGTATCTGCCCGCGTTCGAAGTGCGCACGCTCGCCGCAGAAATTGACGCCGCGCTTGTGCGCGAGCGCCTGTTGGCGCTCATCTCCTCTGTCTTCGCCGCGCTGGCCGCGCTGCTGGCTGCCATCGGCCTTTATGGCGTCATCGCCTATTCAGTCAACCGCCGCACACCGGAGATCGGGATTCGCCTTGCGCTGGGCGCGCACCCGCGCCGCATTCTGCGGCTGGTTCTCGGCGAAACGTTCCTCCTCGCGGCTCTGGGAGTTTCCTTCGGACTTCCCGTTGCCTGGGCGGCGACACGACTCTTGACCGGCTTCCTCTACGGCGTGAAGCGCGAAGATCCGTTCGTGATCGCGGGGAGCATCGCTTTAATCGCCGCCACCGCTGCCGTTGCCGGATATATCCCGGCGCGTCGCGCCGCCGGCGCCGATCCAATGGATGCTTTGCGGTCGGAATAATTTCTGAGCCGCGCGCCCAGGCAAGCGGTAATCTTGTGCTATCCTCTTTCCATCGATAGGCGATGGGAAGAAAAGAAGCCAACCCCGATCTGCTTCCGGGCACGCTCGATCTCCTGATCCTGCGAGCGTTGACCGCCGGACCGATGCACGGTTACGGAGTAGCGGCCCGTCTGCGTCAGGTATCGGACGATGTGCTGCAGGTGGGTGAGAGTTCGCTTTATCCCGCGCTGCAGCGCCTCCTGCTCAACGGATGGGTGAAGGCCGAGTGGGGCGCCTCGGAAAACAATCGCCGCGCGCGCTTCTACTCGCTGACGCCCGCGGGTCAGAAGCAGCTGGCGCGCGAACGAAAAGAGTTTGAACGGATTGCGGAAGCGATCTTCAAGGTCCTGGAGATGGCATGACGCCTCTCGTGCGCCTGAAAAACCGAATTCTCTTCTTCTGGAAACGCGAGCGTCTGTCGCGCGAACTCGACCGCGAACTCGCGTTTCATCAATCGCTGAAACAGAACGAAAATGCGCGGGCGGGACTCGGCGAGACCGCCGCGGCGGAAATGAGCCGGCGCCAAATGGGCAACGTCGCGCTTGCGCGCGAGGAATGCCGCGAATCGTGGAGTTTCATGGGACTTGAAAGACTGATGCAGGATCTGAAGTACGCGATCCGAACCTTCGGGCGGACTCCCTTCTTTACGGCGATTGCGATACTCTCGCTCGCGCTGGGTCTCGGCGGCAATGCCGCCATGTTCAGTCTGGTGAACGCGCTGTTGATTCGTCCGTTGCCATACGCGCATCCCGAACAACTGATGCGGATCACCGGAACCTATCCGCGAGCGGCGATCCCCTTCTTTCAAGAGCGCTGCCGAACGATGGATATCGCCTATGCCGGCTCGAGCCTGCCGTTCAATCTCGCCGGCGAAGGGCCGCCTGTGCAGCTTCGCGGGAGCGCTGTATCGCCGAACTTCCTTCCCGTGCTCGGCGCGAACGTGGCGATAGGCCGCGGTTTCCAGACCGGAGAAGATGCGCCTGGTCGCGACGGCGTCATGATCCTGAGCAACGCGCTCCTGATCCGCAGGTACGCCGGGGATCCTCACACCGTTGGACGCGTCATACGTATTGACGGCCGGGATCGGAAAGTGATCGGGGTCATGCCCGCGGGCTTCAGCTATCCTTCCGCCGATGTCGAGCTCTGGATTCCTGCGCGCGTCGATCCCACGAATCCACTCGAATACTGGGGCCCGGATTTTATGCCGCTGATCGCGCGGCTTCGGCCCGGCGCCACACTGGCGGCGGCCCGCGGCGAAACACCGCGGCTCGCCAATCGGTTCCGCGACACCTTTCCGTTTCCGATGGCGCGGGACTGGAACGCCGCTTCGATTCCCGTCCCCTTGCGGGACGATATCGTCGGCGATATCCGCGACAAACTGGTCCTGTTGCTCGCGTCCGTCGGGATCGTGCTGCTGATCGCCTGCGCCAACGTAGCGAGCCTGCTCCTGTCGCGGGCCACCACGCGGCGGAAGGAAATGGCGTTGCGCGCGGCGCTCGGCGCGGGTCGTGTCCGGCTTCTACGGCAACTGCTGACCGAGAGCGCGCTGCTGGCGCTCGTGGGCGCCGCGGCTGGGATTGCGCTCGGCGTCAGCATCCTGTCGATCTTCAAGTCCGTGCTGCCTGCCACGACTCCCGGCCTTGCTGAAGCTGCGATCGACTGGCAGGTAGCGGGCGCGGTCGCGGCGTTGGCGATCACGGCCGGACTCGCGTTCGGTCTCGCGCCCGCCTTCAGCGCCTCCCAGATCGATCTCGGCGAAGCGATGAAGACCGGAAGCCAGCGATCGACGTCCGGCTTCTGGATGCGGTTTCGGAAGGGAGTGATCATCGCGGAAGTCGCGCTCACTCTTGTACTGGCGGTAGGCGCGGGCCTCCTGCTAAAGAGCCTGTATATGCTTTCGGCGACGAACCCCGGATTTACTCCGGGACGGACTGTCGCGGTCCGCATCAGTCCCGAGCAATCGTATTGCGCGCGGCGTGAGACGTGCATCGCCTTATATGACGGGTTGATTGACCGCGCGCTCTCCATCAGCGGCGTGGAAGCGGCGGCGGTCGCAAACGGTGTCCCACTGGATGGCGATCTGCCTACGATCCCGGTGGAGATGCAGGACCACCCGAAGACGGTCGAGCATCCGGCTCCGGTGTTCGCTTATAGCGCGGTGACGGCCGATTATTTCCGGATGCTTCGCATTCCGCTGATTGCGGGCCGGTATTTCACGCCCGCCGATGGACCGAATGCGGCCGGAGTGGCGCTGATCTCGGCGTCTACCGCGCGGCATTACTGGCCGGGCGTCAATCCGATCGGCAAGCGCATTAAGCCGAGCGCGTGGCGGGAGTGGAGCACGGTTGTCGGCGTAGTCGCTGATGTGCGGCAGTATAGCCTCGGCAAGGCGCTGCCGGATTTCATTACCGGTTCGCTTTACCTTCCCTACGCGCAGTCGGGTACGTTGGACGCGCATCCCCTTGCCGCGATGACGCTCCTCGTGGAGACGCGATCGGACACGGCGCAGCTTCGCGCCGCGCTGCGAAATCTTGCCGAGTCGCAGGCGCCCAATGCGCCGGTCGGCCAGGTGCGGCGGGTGGCCGATATCGTTTCGGATTCGACGGGCGACTTTCGTTCGCTGATGCGCGTGTTCCTCAGCTTTGCCGGGACTGCGGTCTTATTGGCGGCGATCGGAATTTATGGGCTGATGTCGTATTGGCTGGGCCAGAGGACTTACGAAATAGGACTGCGCGTCGCGGTGGGCGCTTCGCGCGGGCGCGTTGCATCGATGATATTCGCGCAAGGGCTGGGCGTGGCGGCGTGGGGAATCGTGGGAGGGATCGCCGGAGCATGGGCGCTAACTCGCTTTCTCACGAGCCTCCTGTTCGGAATCGCGCCGACGGACGTGTTCACCTTCGTTTCGGCGGCAGTCCTGATCATCGCCGTCGCATGTATTGCCCTGGCGGCCCCGGCCTGTAGAGCCGCGCGAATCGATCCCGTAAAGGCCTTGCGCGCCGACTAGTGGTTCTGAGCCGCGCGCGCAAGCAAGCGGTTTTTCCCGCTCGTTTGACACCCGCCCACCTCTGTGCCAACCTACCCCTAGCGCGCGCTGGGGCGCCTCCTGTCCGCGGCAAGGGAGCCTGCTCCCACCCAATCTCAAACTCGTATTTCGCAGGACCTTTCATCCGGCCCTGAGCTCAGCGGACCTGGGCGACAACGGAGGGAAGGTACATGCCCCGAAAGCTCACATCCGCCGCCACTCTCGATAATCTGAAACGCGAAGCCAAGCGCTGGCTCAAGGCCCTGCGCGAAAGCGACGCCGATGCGCGCGAACGTTTCAACAACGCCTACCCGAACCGCACATCCGTCCCGGTGCTCCGTGACGTTCAGCACGCCCTCGCTCGTGAATACGGCTTCGAAAACTGGAACGAACTGAAACGCGCGATTCAACAGTCCGCAAGATCGCGAACAGCCCAGGCTTACGAGCAAGCCGCCCATGACTTCGTCGAGGCATACAAAGGCGATGCTGCCGCGCTCGAACACCTCAACGCCCATTACGGCCGCGCCTTCACGCTCGCCGACGTTAAAGCCGAAATCTGGCACCGTGACTACGCGTATCGCCAGCGATCGTCACGCGTTCCCGAAAACTACTTTCCCATCGAAGAAGCCCGCGTCATCGTCGCTCAGGATGCCGGCTTCGGCAGTTGGGAAAAGCTCATCGAAGCCGCCGCGACGGGCACTCCGCCGCAAGGCCCTCCATACGCTCTCCAGTCCGCGGAGAATCGCATTGGACCGCGCCGCCGCATGTCCGCGGCCGATTGGGACGAACTGATCGGCGTTATGAGAGAACGCCGCATTCCATCGCTCGAAGCCCACGGCCTGATAACCGACGACGCGCTAACGCGTATCTCCGCTCTGGATTTCGTCACGGACCTCGATCTCAGCGGCTCCCGCGAACTGACCGATGAAGGTCTGAGCCACCTCGCGCGCATGCCGCAACTCGAACGTCTCTCGCTGAACGAGTATCCCGGCGGCAAGCTCACCGATCGCGGTCTCGAGGTTCTCAGACACCTGCCGAATCTACGCAAATTCGCAATGACCTGGCAGGCCGGCATCACGGATCGCGGAACGGCCAATCTGCGCTTTTGCGACCATCTCGAAGAAGTCAGCCTGATGGGATCGCCCACCGGCGACGGCGCGATCGAAGCGCTTCAGGGCAAACCGAATCTGCGCCGCTTCAGCACGGGCAAACTCGTTACCGACGAAGGCATCGCTCTCCTTCGCAACTTCCCGCTGCTGAAATCCGCCGAGGGCCAGGCGAAACTCCTGATCGATGGCCCCTTCACCAACGCCGGTTTCGCTGCCCTCCGCGACCTCGACGGCCTCTTCGAACTGGACCTCTTCTGGCACGTGAACCGCATCACGACGGACAGCTTCGCCCATCTCGTTCATCTGCTCAATCTCACAGTCCTCGGATGCGATGGCGCTCTTAGCGACGACATTGCCCTGACTCACATCGCCGCCATGCCAAGCCTCAAGCGCCTGCGAGTCCAGGAATCCATCGCGACGGAAGATGGGTTCGTCGCGCTCGCCCGCTCTCAAACCATCGAAAGCATCTGGGGACGCGTCTGCGAAAACTTCGGAAGCCGCGGCTTCGTCGCATTCTCGAAAATGCCGTCACTCCGCAATCTCGGCATCGGTTGCGCCAACGTGGAAGAGGCAGCGCTCGCTATCCTCCCCGATTTCCCCTCACTGCGCGAGCTCACGCCCATCGGCTTTCAGGATGACGGCTTCCGTCACATCGGCCGCTGCCGCAATCTGGAACGCCTGACGTGTATGTACTGCCGAGCGACCGGCGATGCCGCGACCGAACACATCAGAGATCTCGCGATCCGCTATTACTACGCGGGCCTGACGCAGATCACCGACAGAAGCCTCGAAATTCTCAGCGGCATCGAATCGCTTGAGCAGATCGAATTGTACGAATGCCTGAAGGTCACCGACACCGGTCTGCCACACCTGGCCCTCCTGCCCGCGCTCCGCGAGGTTCACCTCAATCACCTTCCGGGCGTCACCTTCGAAGGCACGAAGATCTTCGGGGCAGGGGTCAGCGTTCACTACTCAACTTAAAGTTCGGGGAATCGATTAGTGCGTCATCGCGTAGACGACGTAATTCACACCCAGCCTTATCGCACTTGACGCCGCGCGCTCGGGGTACTGGGGTTCGTCGGCGAACTCCCACGCATCCCCCACGTCTGAGTTGTAGGTAATTGCGACCATCACGCGGCCCTTGTCGTCGTAGATACCCTGCCAGTGAGCGCCGCGGCCGCCCTCATAGCAGTTCTTACAACCTTCACGAAGGTGGGCCTGGCCCGGGATCTGGATACGGTCGGAAAGATCGTAGACCGTATGGAGGATCGGATCTTCATCCGGAATCTCAACCACGGGACGGTCCGGGAAAACGGCCTTCATTGACTCGAGAAAGACGGCGCGCTCGCGGTTGCCGTGAAAATCGTCGGCCATGAAGAAGCCACCGCGCAGAAGGAATTCGCGCAACTCCTGACACTGCTTGGCCGTGGGACCCCATTCGCCTACCTGAACTGCGTAAAGCCAGGGGAGGTCGAACTGCTCGTTTTCATCGAGATTGACGGGCTGCTCCACCGATCGAACGGCGACCCGAGTCAACCGCGAGAGCGCCATGGAAAAATGCCGATCGGCGCGAGGGTAATCCTGAGTCCAGAGCGACATCCCCTGGCGCCAGTCGCCCTGAAAGCGGGGATAATAACCGTCGACCCCCGGCCCTCCGCCGGGAAACATCATGCGCGCGAAGACGAATTCGCCCGGAGTCTGATAATCGGCCGGGGTATCGAATTCGTAGTATTCAACGCCGTGGTATTGGCGGAAGGGCTTCTGAAAGCCCCAAAGCGTACCGGCGAGCGCGACGGAAAGCAGCGCGCTGATCGACAGCCAGTAGGTTTTCCGAGCCGACAACGGCACAGCCTCGCATTGAGGATAGCACTGAAATAATGAGGGTTCTTCTGGATGAATCTCTTCCGGCTGCTGCGTTTTTTCCTGCCGCTTCAGAACCCGATCGGTTTCGGAATGGCCGATTACATCGAATTGGGCGCGATTCTGCTGATCGGCGGCGCGCTGATCGCTCGGAGCCGAATCGAAGCTGGGATCCGATGGATTTCGGCGCGGCAGTGGTGGTCGATGGGGCTCCTGGCGGCGGTGCCGATCGTGTTGCGCTTACTACTGCTGCCGCGTCATCCGGTTCCGATTCCGCAGACCTCGGATGATTTCAGTTACCTGCTGCTGGGCGATACGCTTGCGCATTTCCGGCTGGCGAATCCACCTCATCCCATGGGTCGGTTCTTCGAGACGGTCTTCGTTCTGCAGGAGCCGACCTATAGCTCAATCTATCCGCTGGCTCAGGGCATCGCGCTGGCGATCGGCGAGTTGATTTTCCGGCAGCCCTGGGCGGGCGTGCTTCTCACCGAGGGCGTGATGTGCGCCCTCATCTACTGGATGCTGCTGGCGTGGGTCCCGGCAACCTGGGCCTTCGTGGGGGGGCTTCTCGCAATAGCGGAGTTCGGGCCGCTCAACCAGTGGATGAACACCTATTGGGGAGGCGCGGTTTCGGCGATTGCAGGCTGCCTTGTGTTCGGCGCAATTCCGCGGCTGCGCGCGTCGGGCGGGAAGCGCGATGCCGCGATTGCGGGCGGTGGGCTCGGGCTGCAGATTCTCGCGCGTCCATTCGAGGCTGCCCTGGTCGCGTTATGCGCGTTACCGTTCCTTCGGCGGCGACGCGGGGCGGCGTTGCTGGCGGTTCTGCCGGCGCTGGCGCTGACGGCGGCTCACAATCGCGCAGTGACTGGGACTTGGCTCAGTTTGCCCTATTCGGTCAGCCGATACCAGTACGGCGTGCCGGCGGCATTTACCTTTCAGAAAAATATCGAGGCGCATCGTCCGCTCACACAGGAACAGGGGCTCGACCTGAGGGCGCAGACGGAGGTGCACGGACCCGGCGTGGATACGATCGGTTCGTATGCGGCGCGCCTGGCGAGTCGTATCCGGTTTTATCGATTCTTCTACCTGACGCCGCTGTACCTCGCGCTGCCGTTCTTTTTTCCAGCGCTGCGAGAGCGTCGGTACCTGTGGGTGGCTGCGACCCTCTGCGTGCTGGCCCTCGGTACGAATTTCTATCCGTATTTTTATCCGCATTACATTGCTGCCGCGACGTGCTTGTTCGTTCTGATCTCGGTAGTTGCGCTGCGCCGGCTCAGTTGGATTCGTGTTCGCGGCGTAACGGCGGGCGCGCAGGCGATGCGCCTGATCGCGCTGCTGTGTCTGGCGCATTTCGCGTTCTGGTACGGCCTGCACCTTTTTGGAACGGAGGATCTGTTCATCGCCAGCGGACAGTATGAAAGCTGGGATTTCATCAATTTCGGCGATGCCGAAGGGAGAGCCGCAATCGATCGTCGGCTCGCTGCGGCGACGGGCAGGCAGCTTGTCATCGTTCATTTCGGCCCGGCGCATTTGCTCCGCGAATGGATTCATAACGCGTCCAACATCGATGCCGCCCGTGTAGTGTGGGCTCTCGATCTGGGCCCGGGTGAGAACGAGAAACTGGTCCGGTATTATCCCGACCGAAAGGTCTGGCTGTTGGAACCGGATGCGCGGCCGCCAAGGCTGCGGGAATACGGGGGGAATCCGGAGCCTTAATGTTAACCTTAAGGTCGTCAGGTCTCGGGCTCCGTGCAATGGGCGGCTGCAAACCCCGCCAGGTCCGGAAGGAAGCAACGGTAGCGGTTTAACCCGTGTGCCGCGGATTACCCGGGGCTTGGCGAAACGTTCCCGGCCCGCCTCATGTATCAGGTTATCGCGCGCAAATATCGTCCCCAGGCGTTCGACGATGTGCTTAACCAGGACCACATCAAGACCACCCTGCGAAACGCGATCGAGCAGAAGCGAATCGCGCACGGGTATATTTTTTCGGGACAGCGCGGAACGGGAAAAACGACGACGGCGCGCATTCTCGCGCGGTGCCTGAACTGCGATCAGGGGCCGACGGACCGCCCTTGCGGAGTGTGCCCGAGCTGCCGCGAAATCGCGGCGGGAGGCTCGCCCGACGTCATCGAAATCGATGCGGCGTCAAACCGCGGCATTAACGAAATGCGCGAACTGCGCGAGAATGTGCGCTACCGGCCGTCGCGCGATCGCTACAAAATATTCATCATCGACGAAGCGCATCAGATTACGAACGAAGCGTTCAATGCGCTGCTGAAGACGATCGAAGAACCGCCCGAGTGGGTGGTGTTCCTGCTGTGCACGACGGAATCGCACAAGATTCCGGCGACTATCGCTTCGCGCTGTCAGCATTTCAGCTTTCGCTCGGTGGATTTCAACGATCTTATCGAGCGGATGCGGCAGATCTGCGCGGAAGAAGGCATCGACGCGGACGAAGAAGCGCTTTCGGTGATCGCGCAGTCGGGCGAGGGTTCGGTACGTGATTCGCTGTCGGCGTTGGACCAGGCGATCGCCTGCTGCGGCAATCGCCTGGAAGCGGCGGCGGTTCGAACTCTGCTGGGCGCCTTCGGCATCGATGCGATGGCCCAGGTGACCACGGCGCTCGCTGCCCAGGATGGCGCGGCGATGCTTGCGATGGTGGATGAACTGGAACGGAATGGGGGCAGCCCTCAGCATTTCGCGCGCGAACTCTCGCGGTATCTCAGAAATTTGCTGGTGACGCGGATAGCGGGGGCCGACTCTCGGCTGATCGCGGCGAGTTCGGCGGAGCGCGAGCAGATCGCGGATATCGCGGGACGTTTCAGCGAAGAGGATCTGACAAGGTATCTGCAGCTTTCGCTCGACCTGTTCCGGGATCTGCAGGCGTCGCTGCAACCGCGGTTTCATCTCGAGATCGGTCTGCTGAAGCTTGTGCAGGCCGGACGGCTTGTGGCGATCGAAGAAGCGCTTGCGGGCCTGCCTTCGGCTGCCCCGGACAAAGCCCCTCCGCCTCCCGCGCCCTCTCTTTCCGCGAGACCTGCGCAAGTGATCGCCACGCGCCCGGCAACTCCGCCTGCTGTCCCAGCCGCGGCGCCGGTCCAGGCAGCCAGCGCGCCTCCGCCCGCGTCGAGCCCTCCGCCCGCCTCAAGCGAAGAATGGCGCGAACGTCTGCGCAACGCGATGGTCGAAGCGGGGATGCAGTTTTCGGCCGATGCCGTCGGACAATCGGATGTCGCGTTGGTCAACAACGAACTGGTGATCACGACGACAAAATCCTTCGCTCTGGACCTCGGGCGCGAAGAGATCGGTACGGCCCTCAAGCAGATGGGAATGGCCGGCCAGAAGTTTAAAGTAGTGTTCGGCGAGGTGAAGTCCGCTCCTGCGGCTCCGGCGTCAACGGCGCCGAAACCGGAGTCCGGCGACGACGAACTGATGGGCCGTGCGCTTGCGCATCCCGAAGTCAAGAAATTTCGAGAAACGTTCGGCGGAGAAGTCCGTGCGGTACGCAACCTGAAGGAGCCCTGGAACGAATGAAGATGCCCGGAAACATGCAGGCCATGATGAAGCAGGCCCAGCAGATGCAGGAAAAGATGCAGGCCGAAGTGGCCGCCATTCGCGTGGAAGGCTCAGCCGGCGGCGGCATGGTTTCCATCAAGATGGACGGTCACAAGAACGTGCTCGGCGTCAAGATCGATCCGGAAGTAGCCAACGACGTCGAGATGCTGCAGGACCTGGTGCTCGCCGCCTGCAACGACGCAGTCAAGAAGGTGGACGGCGAATCGCAGCGCAAAATGAGCGGAATGCTGGGCGGTCTCGGCTTGCCGCCGGGTCTGTTCTGAGCGGATGCCCGATTTCGCCGAGCCCCTCGCGCGGCTCATCACCGAATTCAAGCGCCTGCCTGGCATCGGGCAGAAATCCGCGCAGCGGATTGCATTTCATATCATGCGCGCGGGCCGTGAAGATGCGGAACACCTCGCGCGGGCTGTTCTTGACGTAAAAGACAAACTGCGGATGTGCGAAGTCTGCAACAACATCAGCGATTCGGAGCTTTGTCAGTACTGCCGCGATCCTCAGCGCGACCAGGCGGTTGTGTGCGTCGTCGAGGACCCGAACAACATCGTTGGGATTGAAGTAACACGACAGTTCAACGGTCTGTATCACGTGCTCGGCGGATCGCTTTCGCCGCTGAGAGGAATCGGACCGGAGCAACTGAAGATCAAGAGCCTGGTGGATCGTATCGCGCGCGGTTCGCTCCAGGAAGTCATCGTCGCGACTAACCCGACCGTCGAGGGTGAGGCGACCGCCGTCTATCTCTCCAAGCTTCTGAAGCCTTTGGGTATGAGAGTGACCCGCATCGCGATGGGAGTTCCCGTTGGCAGCGACCTTGAATTCGCGGATGAGGTGACGATGTGGAAAGCGATGGAAGGCCGGCGCGAGATTTAGTTCGCGCCCAGGCTTTTGACGGCTTCTTTCTCTGTCTCAAACATCGGAATGAGATCTGACAGCCTCGTCACGTCCATGACATCCAGAACGGCAGGCTGGACTTCCGCAAGGGCGAGCCGCCCGCCCGCAGCTTTAGTGTTGGAAAAGTTATACGCCAAGGCGCCGATCCCGGCGCTGTCGGCATAGGGAACACCCCGGAAATTCACGACAATCCGCTGATTTCCCGCCTTCAGCAGATCTTCCACAGTTGCTCGAAAGGCATTTGAGGGAGCGCCCATGACGAGCTTGCCCTCGACCGACAAAACCGAAACCGCCCCATCCTGATGAACTTCCGTTGAAATCGACACCGTCAGCACCCGCTGGCTACGTAGCACGAGAGGCGCCATCCTCCGGAACGGGTTCAGCGGCCTGATCGATTGCCCGGACCTCCGCGACCGCCTGAGCAAGACTGGATACCACGGTGGCGTTCAGCGCCTTCGTCAGCCGTTCCACATGGGCGGGACTGGAGGAGTCATGAGTCCACATGCCTGCGATTATGCGCGGCGCAGAACCGTGCTCCTGGATACTGCGCGACACTTTGCGAGCGTTGCCTCCGGAAAAAGGAGGAACGGCTGAGATACAGACTACGTCGTCCGGGCCGCCTCCCAGATTCTGGATCAGCTCACCGGGAGAGTCGCTGACCGGAAAGGTGATGGCCGGAAAGCCTTCGCGCGTCAGAAAATGAGCGCACATGGCGGCCACAATTTCGTCCGCCGCGTCGTGCGCCGGGATGCAGAAGACGCGGGTTTGCCGGACTTGACTCGCAACCGGCATCGACTCGCTCTCGGCGAGTTCGGTGACGAACTCGTTCACAGTTTCCACGACGAAGTCTTCGCGGCGGGGTTCGAGCTGCCCGGTGTGGCGGTCCCGCTCGGCCATCGCGAGCGCGGGAACCACGATCTCATCCACTACTTCGATCAATGGCTTGTCTTTTCCCAGGTTTTCGAGCACGTTCAGCGCATCCTGCTGATCGAGGGCAAGAAGGCGCTGGTAGAAAATGGTCGCGGGGGTCAGAACGGGTTCATCGCCGAGGATGATGTTCAGAAATTCCAGTTGAGGCGTATGACGGCCCAGCACGGTGAGGCACACCGTCATGGGCGTCGCGAGAACCAGCCCGACCGGCCCCCACACCACGGTCCAGAAGACAGCAGAAACCAGGACAGCCACGGCCGAGAGACCGGTGTGGATGCCATACAGCATCGGCTCGATGAAGTTGGCGATGATAATTTCGGTTATCGAAAACAGAGCAACGACGAGAAGCGGAGTTCGCCATCCGTCCGTGACGGCCAGAGTGACAGCGAAAGGCAGAAAGCCAGCGATCACCGGGCCAATGTAGGGCGCGAAGCGAAGGAAGAGGCCCAGAACACCCCAAAGCAGGGGGCTCGGCACGCCCAGAAAATACAGACCGAGGGCGATTACGGTTCCGAAGGCGGCATTCACGCAAAACTGCATCAGCACGTAGCGGCTCACGCGCTGGCCGGCATCGTCCATCGCCATCGTGGTGGCCTGCAACTTCTGCTGGCCCATTAAACGAAGAACGCGGTATCGCAGATTTTCTCGGTCGATCAGCATGAAGACGGTGAACACAGCGATCAGACCGGCGGTGCCGAGGGGGCGGAGCACCATACCCGAGTAGTCGCGAATCGCCTGAATGACGTTGTGCGACTCGACCAGCTCGACCCGTAGCGGCTCCGGCGGTGAGGAGGCCGCGGAGCGTTGCGGGGGCTTTGCCTGTTCGGCTGGCGACGGACTGGTTTTTTCAGTGACTTCGCGGCCGATATCCTCTACCTCCGAGATCACCTGCCCCAAACCGCTCGACCGGCCCCGGAGCGCGTCGATTTTGGCGTTAAGGCGCCCGCTGAACTGGGGAAGGTTTCCAGCTATGGATATCAATTGGCTAGTAACGAAATAGCCCCCAACGCAGACGAGAGCCGAAGCGGCTACCAGCACAAGAACCGACGCCGGGGCGCGGGGAATCTTCCATGACTCCAGCCTTTTGACCATCGGCGTGAGGAGAAACGCCAGGAGCAGGGCGAAAGCCACGGGAATCAGCAGCGCGCGGGCAAAGTAAAGAATGGCGATCGCGACTACGAGGCCGAGTACGGGCGAAACTGTGACAGCGGGGGCGTTATCGCGCGCCATGAAGACAGCAAGATCTTAACACCTGAAAGCAATGCAGGCTTTATGTACGGGGAAGATCTTCGGGAAAGACTGCATGCCCTTCCGGCGGCGGGAATAGGTTTTTCAGAGTTTCGAGGCGCTTCCGCAGATGGCGGCTGGGCAACTGACGCGGCCCGGATTCCACGTCGATATCGCAGCAGATGCCGTGAAGGTAAAGCGTCATCGTATCGCGGAAGGATGCGCGGGCGTAGTCGCGATACGGCTTACCGTCCTTGCGGGAAGCCATGGGCCGGCGGAGCAGGATCTGTTTGAAATGCCAGCTTCGCTCATCGACCTCGCCGTGCACCTCACTGCTGAGTTCCTCGCGCAACAGGCGGTTCCAGGAGTCTTGGGCGCTTTCATTCCAGCACTCGGAGAGCAATGCCGAGATCTCGTCATAGAAAAAATAGTGATAGTCGGCGACCTGCTCCTCTTTCACGGTGAAAAACAAGGTCGCGAACTCGGCTCCGCTCACATGCGTGGAAAGCACAAGCTTCGGTTCCGCGGGCTTTTCGTAGACCACCGAGACGGCCCCTTTGGGATTGGGACGCTCGAGATACGGCGCGAGGACTATGCCGATTTTCGGGAGCAGTCCACAAACCTCCGCCGGTAAAGCCGCGACCGGGTCGTGAAGATACTGCCGCAGATCTTCCTCCGCGACGGGAAAAATGGGGATGTAGGAGAAGCGCTCGTTGAGAGGGGTCATCTCCGAGCGCAGACGGCGTGCGAGTTCTTCAACCGTCGTTCGGGGGCGGCCGTTTTGCTGGGGCATCAGAAGTTGGCGGCAGGTCTGGCTTCGACTCGAATTGTAACGCGATGTCTTAATCGCTGCCGATACACTGGAATCGACTGACAATGAGTTTCCGGTTTGCGGTAGCCGCCGCACTGATTTCCTGTTCACTTCCCGCGTTCGCCGTCGACTGGAAAACGCTGCGGCCCGAGGGCTATGTCAGCGATTTTGCGCACGTCATCGATCAGCAAAGCCGCGCCGAACTGGAAGATTACGCTGCGCGCGTGCAGCAGGCCACCGGAGCCCAGTTGGCGTTTGTCACGCTGCCCTCTCTCGAAGGCGAACCAATTGAAGACGTCACGAACGATATCTTCCACGCATGGGGCATAGGCCAAAAGAAGGAAGACAACGGCGCGATGGTGCTTTTGTCGATCGGAGACCGCAAATCGCGGCTCGAAGTGGGAGGCGGGTTGGGCGGAGATATCCCGGACGGCATGGCGGGGATGTTGCTTGACGACATGCGCCCGGCGTTGCGAGCCGGTCAGTATGGCGCCGCGATGATTGCCGCCGCCCAGCGTCTCGGCTCCACTATCGCGCAGTCGAAAGGCGTGACGATCCCGGGCCCCGCGCTGGTTAGTCGCGTCCCGCGCGAACACAGGGACAGCATTCCATGGCCGTTAATCCTTTTCGGGATTTTCATGCTGTTGTTGATATTCCGGCGTCGCGGCGGCGGGGGGCGCTACTACGGTGGGGGCGGTTTCGGGGGAGGGTTCTGGTCCGGTCTTCTGCTTGGTCAGGTACTAAACTCCGGGCGCGGCTGGTCGGGTGGAGGGAGGGACGGCGGCGGTTTCGGAGGGTATGATTCAGGTGGC
>Ga0126381_100000450_pt1 | contig 45289 bp, 28 predicted proteins | sample PanSoiMetPlot_28_FD_96465 | JGI IMG/M metagenome (GOLD analysis project Ga0126381, IMG submission 96465) | Tropical forest soil microbial communities from Panama - MetaG Plot_28 | ecosystem: Environmental > Terrestrial > Soil > Tropical forest > Bulk soil | place: Panama | collected 2016-02-17 | reverse complement strand
GAAGCGCAGGTCGCGGAGGCCGCTGGTGCCATGGCTGCGATTCAGCAGGGCATCGCTGAAATCGAACAGGCGATCCGCGTCGCCGACACTCGGCGCGAAAATGCGAACAAGGTGTTGGGTACGCTTGCTCAGCGTCGAGAGAGGCTGGAGGCAGAGGAAGGCGATCTCGCCGTGCGTCCGTCCAGAGAAATCGCAGTGGTCGCCGAGCAACTCGAACAGGAGAGCGCGGACCTTGCAGAGCGTGAGAAGGCACTCACGGAGCTCAACAACGAGGTTCACTCGCTGCAGGAGCGCCATCGGGTCGCCAACGACGAGTGGCAAAGCGCGAGCAGCGCGCTCGCAGAACGCGAAGCGCGGGCGCAGGCGCTTGCCGCGCTGCAGGCGAAAATCGGCGGCGGCCCGGACGCAGCGGCCTGGACCGCTGCGCATGGTCTGGAGCGGGCCAAGCACCTTTGGCAGCAGCTCGACATCGAACGCGGCTGGGAGGACGCGCTGGAAGCAGTGCTGCGAGAGCGGCTCAACGCACTCGAGGTCTCATCGCTCGAATCCGCTGCGGCATGGACCAAGGGCGAGGTGACCCTACCGGGACGCATCGCTGCATATGCCGTGGTGTCGGCTGAACGCCGCGGCGAGCCGCGTGCCGATACGCTCCTTGCGAAGGTCAAGACCAACCGAGCCGACCTTGGCCGGGTGTTGGCTGACTGGTTGGCAGGAGTCCGCTGCGCTGCCGATCTCGATCAAGCACTGCATGCACGCACTTCGCTGGAAGAGGGCGAAGCGATGGTGACCCCCGCAGGCCATGTCGTCACCGCCCATGCAGTGAGCTTGTTCGCGCCCGACAGCGAGCTGCATGGCGTGCTAGCACGCCAGCGAGAACTCCTCGTGCTCGAGGTGGCGATCGTGGCGGCCCGCGAGCAGACCGCCTCCGCCGAGGCGGCCCGGACGGCGGTCGAGGCCGAGCTCAAGGCGCGCCAGCAGCAATACCACGAGGAATCTCTCGCGCTGTCTTCACAACAAAGGCGCTGTCACGATCTCGAGCTCGAGCTCGTCCAGCTCAAACAGGCGGCTGAATCGGCGGAGCGTCGCCGTGCGCAAATCGGCGAAGAGCTCGCCGCGCTGTCGCAGGAGGAGAACACCGAACGCGAAACGCTGGCGAGCATTGACGCCGAAATCGACAGCGCTCGGAAGCGACTGCGCGCAGAAGCCGAGCAGCTCGACAGCGCGCGCAGCACAGTCGAAGCAACGGAAACCGCGCTCGCGGCCGGCCGCGAGCGCGTCCGAACGGCGGAGCTGTCGGCGCAAGAGGCGGGTTTCGCAGAGCGCGCGTGTGGGGAACGACTTGCCGAGCTCGCGCGCCGGCGCGAAGCGCTCCTGACCCAGTCGGCACAGCAGCAGACGTTGCTCGATCAACTGTCAGGCGAGCGCGGCCAGATCGACCGCGAGCCGCTGGAAACGTCGTTGCAGACGCAGCTCGCGGTTCGCGCCGCAGCAGAACAGGTGCTGGCTGCGGCACGCGATCGCCAGGAGTCGCTTTCAACTGAGATGCGCAGCACCGACGAAGCACGGCTCGACGCCAGCCAGAAGCTCGATCCAGCGCGAGCCAAGATCGACGAGGTGCGCTTGAAGGAGCAGGCGGCGACGCTCGCGGAGCAGCAGTACACGGAACAGCTCACCGAAGCGCGTGCCGACATCACCGCGCTGCCGGCCCAGATGAAAGCGTTCGGCAGAGCGAGCGGCCTGCCGGCGGAAATCGAGCGGTTGACGCAGACCATAGCTTCGCTCGGTGCGGTTAATCTCGCCGCGTTGGACGAGCTGGCCCAGACTTCGGAACGCAAGTCGTATCTCGACGCCCAGGCTGCCGACCTGACCGAGGCGATGACGACGCTCGAGAGCGCAATTCGTCAGATCGATCGCGAGTCACGACAGCTGCTGCAGCAGACCTTCGATGCGGTTAACATCAACTTCGGCAGACTCTTCCCGACTCTTTTCGGAGGCGGCCAGGCGCGGTTGCTCCTTACCGGAGAGGAGATCCTGGATTCTGGAGTTCAGGTTATCGCCCAGCCGCCTGGTAAACGCAACACTTCCATCCATCTGCTCTCCGGCGGTGAAAAGTCGCTGACCGCGATCGCGCTGGTGTTCGCGCTTTTCCAGCTCAATCCTGCGCCGTTCTGCCTACTCGACGAAGTCGACGCGCCGCTCGACGATCCCAACACCGATCGCTTTTGCGCTTTGGTGCGCACCATGACTGAGGCGACCCAGTTCGTGTTCATCAGCCATAACAAAATCACCATGGAAATGGCCGGCCAGTTGATCGGCATCACCATGCCCGATCCAGGCGTCTCGCGCGTGGTTGCGGTCGACATTGCCGAGGCCCTCGAGCTTGCCGAAACAGCCGCGCAGTAGAGTTTCCTTAAGGCGTCTTTTGTGCCTGCGCTGAACCCGTTGTTCATAGGCCTGCTCATTGCCGGCGCGGTGCTGGTCGTCGGCGTGATCATCGTCAACTGGCTGCAGGAGCGACGCGTGCGCAGGCGTATCGATGCCACGTTCCGCAAGCCCGCGACGGCTCGCGACAGCGATCGAATAGAGCCGATGCTCGCCGCGGGCGAGTCCGGAGGCGAGACGATCGCGATCATGCAGGACGAGGGCGGCGAGACTGCCGATGAAGCGACGCTGGAACAAACCACGCACGAATTCGAGCCGATTCCTCAGTCACCGGTCCACGCCGACGTCAACGGCATTGGTCCCGACGTCGATATCGAATGCGTGATCGACCTGCAGCCTGAGGAACCGCTTCCCACTGCAGCGCTGGATACGGCGCTTGCTAACGCGCATGCGAAGCCGGTGCGTTGGCTAGGCAAGCGTGCACCGGGGTTGCCGTGGCAGACGCTCGATGCCTATGCGAAGGGCCCGTGGCAGGTGCTCGCCGCATGCCTGTTGCTTGCCAATCGCTCCGGTGCCGCCTCCCTGGAGCAGATCGAACAATTCGTGGGCATGGTCGCGCAAGTCGCGGCGGAGTTGCCGGCGTCGATGGCGGCACCCGACGCCGCGGCCGAAGCTGCACGTGCCGAAGAGCTGGACCGCTTCTGCGCGGATCTGGATGTGCAGATCGGGCTAACGGTCCTCAAAGACGAAGCCACCCAGATCCCAGGCACCAAGCTGCGTGGCATGGCCGAAGCCGCAGGCTTTCGACTGACTCCCGCCGGACAGTTCGACTTCGTCCAGGACGAGACAGGCGCTACGCTGTTCAGCTTGCAGAATTACAAGCAGGAAGCGTTCACCGCCGAGAGCCTGCGCGCGCTTACCACCCCTGGCGTTGTCTTCATTCTCGACGTGCCACGAGTGGCCGATCCCGTACGGGCTTTCGATCAGATGCGGCTCACTGCAAAGCGCATGACGCAAACGCTCGAAGGGACGCTGGTCGACGACAACCGGCGGGCGCTCACCGACGCTTCGCTTGCCGCGATTCGCGGGCAGGTTCAGGCAACCGCGGCGGCCTTGCGCGAGGCACATATCGAACCCGGTGGCCTGCGCGCGTTACGCTTGTTCGGATAATCAGGTTCCATAATGGCTGTACCGGCGAAGGTGTTGAGCCGCGCTGCCAAGCTACGGGCGGAGATCGAGGCGCACAACCACGCCTACTATGTTCTCGATTCGCCTACCATCAGCGACGCCGAGTTCGATCAGCTCTTCCGCGAGCTCGAAGGGCTCGAGCGCGACTACCCCGATCTCGTCACGCCGGATTCGCCGACGCAGCGAGTGTCCGGCGAGCCCGCGGCCGAGTTCGCGACCGTCACCCACAAGGTCCCGATGCTCTCGCTCAGCAACGCGCTTACCGAGCAGGAAGCCGAGGCCTTCGACCGGCGGGTCCGCGAGGGGCTCGGAGTCAAGCAGGTCGAATACGCCGTCGAGCCCAAGTTTGACGGGCTGGCGGTCAGCATCGTCTACGAGGATGGACGCCTCACCGTGGGCGCAACACGCGGCGATGGCTACAGCGGAGAAAACGTCACCGCCAATCTGCGCACCGTGCACGCCATCCCGCTGCAGCTGCCGCGCCAGGCGCCAGCGTACTTCGAAGTCCGAGGCGAGGTGCTGATGCTTAAGCGCGACTTTGCGGCGCTGAACGCTGCACAGATCGAGAAGGGGCTCAAGCCCTTCGTCAATCCTCGCAATGCCGCCGCGGGAGGCTTGCGCCAGCTAGACCCCAAGATGACTGCCGCGCGCCGGCTGACTTTCTTCGCCTATGGGATCGGGGCGGTCGAGTGGGGGAAGAAGGAGCAGCCGGCGACGCAAAACGCATTGCTCGATTACCTGCTTCTGCTGAAGTTTCCGGTAACCAGGCAGCGCGCCGTCGTCCGTGGATTCGATGGACTCATCGGGTACTACCGGTCGATCGCAGTGCAGCGCAGCGACCTGCCGTTCGAAATCGACGGCGTCGTCTATAAGGTCAACGAACTTGCCTTGCAGCAGCGGCTGGGCTTTGTTTCGCGCGCTCCGCGCTTCGCCATTGCCCATAAGTTCCCCGCCGAGGAAATGTCGACCGAGGTACTTGGCATCGAAGTGCAGGTCGGCCGTACGGGCGCGATCACCCCGGTGGCACGCTTGAAGCCGGTGTTCGTCGGCGGCGTGACTGTGACCAACGCGACACTGCACAACGAGGATGAGGTCCGACGCAAGGATGTGCGGATCGGCGATACCGTGGTGGTTCGCCGCGCGGGCGATGTCATCCCCGAGGTCGTGCGCGTCGTGGTGGAAAGACGTCCGAAAGGCGCAAGTCAGTTCGTCATGCCGGCGCGCTGTCCTGAGTGCGGTTCCAAGATAGTGCGCCTTCCTGACGAAGCGATCGCGCGTTGCTCGGGAGGCCTGGTGTGCCCGGCACAGCGAAAGCAGGCGCTGCTGCACTTTGCGGGCCGACGGGCGATGGACATCGAAGGCCTGGGGGACAAGCTAGTCGATCAGCTGGTGGATGCGAGCATCGTTCACACGCCGGCCGACTTGTACAAGCTCGGCGTTGCGGCGCTTGCCGAGTTGGAGCGGATGGCGGAGAAGTCGGCAGCGAACGTCGTAGCGGCGATCGACCGCAGTCGGAAAACAACGCTTGCACGATTCATTTTCGCGCTGGGAATCCGTCACGTCGGCGAAACCACTGCCAGGGATCTTGCCGCGCATTTCGGCATGCTCGACTCCCTTATCGACGCTGACGAACAAGCGCTGCTCGAAGTGTCCGACGTCGGTCCGGTCTTGGCACAAAGCATTCGTCAGTTCTTCAGCGAAAGGCATAACCGCGAAGTCATTGCCCAACTTCGCGCCGCGGGGGTACATTGGCCGGAAGCGGCGCCCAGGCGTGCGCCGGCCACCGGTCCGCTCGTCGGATTGACCTTCGTGCTGACGGGTACGTTGCCAACGCTTTCGCGTGACCAGGCAAAGGAGCTCATCGAGCGCGGCGGAGGGAAGGTCGCCGGCAGCGTAAGCAAAAAGACCGACTACGTCGTCGCCGGCGCGGACCCGGGTAGCAAGCTTGTGCGCGCCGAGGAACTGCAGGTGCCGGTGCTCGACGAACAACAATTCAGGAAGCTCACCCATGGCGTTCGGTAAGGTCAACAAGGCCGTTTTCCCGGTTGCAGGTCTCGGCAGCCGCTTCCTCCCGGTGACCAAGGCAAGCCCCAAGGAGATGCTGCCCATCGTCGACAAGCCGCTGATCCAGTACGCGGTCGAAGAAGCCGCTGCGGCAGGCATCGTCGACATGATTTTCATCACAGGCCGCAACAAGCGCGCCATCGAGGATCACTTCGACAAGGCTTACGAGCTCGAGACGGAGCTCGCCGCACGCAACAAGAGCGCGCTCCTAGAGACCGTTCAGGGGTCCACACCCCCAGGCATCAACTGCATTTACATCCGCCAGGCGGAAGCGCTGGGCCTGGGGCACGCGGTGCTCTGCGCCGAGCCGGTGATCGGCGCCGAGCCGTTCGCGGTGCTGCTCGCCGACGACCTGATCGACGCCGGCACGCCGGTGATGGCGCAGATGACGGAAATCGCCAAGCGCGAGCAATATTCGGTGATCGGAGTCATGCAGGTGCCTGAAAGCGACGCCGGGAATTACGGCATCGTCGAGACCGACGCATCGGACAACCGTTTGTCGCGCATCTCGCGGATCGTCGAAAAGCCCAAGTCGGGCGAGACCTCGTCCACGCTGGCGGTCGTCGGCCGCTATGTCCTCACGCCGCGCATTTTCCATCATCTGAAAACCATGGCGCCGGGGGCCGGCGGAGAAATCCAGTTGACCGACGGCATCGCGCGGCTTTTGGAAGACGAGAAAGTGCTTGCCTACGAGTTCGAAGGCCGCAGATACGACTGTGGCAACAATCTCGGCTATCTCGAAGCGACCGTCGAGCTCGCGCTCAAGCACCAAGAAGTCGGCCGGGGGTTTGCGGACTTCCTCAACCGGCGACGATGACGCTGAACGAGCTGCGCTACATCGTCGCGGTAGCGCAGGAAAGGAATTTCGGGCGCGCGGCCCAGCGCTGCTTTATCAGCCAGCCGGCGCTCTCGATTGCCATCCAGAAGCTGGAAGAAGAACTCGCGACGCAGCTCTTCGAGCGTGCCAAGTCGGAAGTCACGGTCACCCCAGTCGGCGAGCGCATCGTCGAACAGGCGCAGAAGGTACTCGAGGAAGCTGCTCGCATCCGCGACATCGCGCAGGCGGGACGCAACCAGCTGGTCGGCATGTTCCGCCTTGGCGTGATCTACACGGTCGCGCCGTATCTGCTCCCTGACCTGATACCGGCGCTTAACGAGCGCGCGCCGCAGATGCCGCTGGAGATCGAGGAGAACTTGACCGAGCATCTGGAGACGGCACTCAAGACCGGGCGCATCGACGCGGCGATCATCGCGCTGCCATTCCATCCACCGGGAGTCGTCACCGACTTTCTATACGAAGAGCCTTTTCAGGTTGTCGTGCCGCAGCGTCATCGCTGGGCCAAGCGCAGGTCGGTCGACCCCTCCGAGCTGCGCGACGAGCACACCATTCTGCTCAACGTCGGCCACTGCTTTCGCGACCAGGTACTGCAAAGCTGTCCCGAGTTGAATAGCAGCGACGCACCGGTGACGCGCACCAACTCCCTCGAGACCATACGCAACATGGTGGCCTCGGGTCTCGGCGTCTCCGTGCTTCCGCGCGACGCTCTGACACCGAAATACCACAGCCGGCTGGTGGTGCCGGTGCCTTTCGTGAAGCCGGTGCCCTCGCGACGAATCGCGTTGGCTTATCGCAAGAGCTTTCCGCGGCCGGCTGCGATCGCTACGCTGCGCGAGGCCATCGCAGCATGCCGCGGCGCGAGCCCGGGAGCAGGGTCTCGACGAGTGAAGCGTAGTGGGGATGCGACCCAGGCGAGTCGACGCAAGACCGCAAATACTTAGGCGGAAATTTCTCCGGTGACGGCCGAAGAGGTGCGCGGGGAAAGCGCGTTACCGCTGGACTCCAAGCTGTAAGACGCCGACGCTGAATCAGCGACGCAAGCGACTCGGCCTTGGACGGGCCATCCGCCGCCACGCCAGCGCGACGATACCAACAGCGAGCAAAGCGATCGAGTTTGGCTCCGGTACCGACGCGACAGTGATCGAAACGTCGCTCACGTTGGTAGGCTGGCAGACCTGCAGCGCGTCCTGTCCCAGCCCGATGGTGTAGGAGAACAGCGCACCCCCGCAGAGGTCGCCGGTGTCGAGCGGCACCGTGTCACCAGTGTCCGGGTCGATGTACTCGACGGAAAGCGAGAACGCCTGCGGGAAATCCGGCGGAGGTACAAGGTCGCTCGTCATGAACGAGAAAGTGAACAGAGTGCCGAAGGTATAGTCGACCGCAACTTCGCTGAAGGACGCAGTAAGCCTGAGCGTCCAAGGTCCGTTGCCGGTGACGTCGCCCATGGTCGATGTGTTGTTGACGTGGCCATTCCCACCAAACGGAAAGTCGAGCGTTACAAAATTGTCCGGTCCCGGTGGCACGAAGCCGGTGAAATCGAAGAACAGTAAGCCTTGAAGTCCTTGAAGACCCGTGGTGTCGAACGAACCACTTAGCTGCGTCGCACTGGCCGACCCGATTGGACACGACACCGCGAACAGCATCGCGGCGACGACTATGATCCGGCGCGATGAATTTCGCATCTATTCTCCCATCGCTTGCATTGGCCGAAAAACGAATCAAGCATATTCCGATCCATCCCAGGCAGTTACGTTATGGTTCAGCCGGTTATTGCAGCTGAAAGCCAGTGGACAGGCCCGGCAATGTAAAGGCGCCCGACGATAACGGCGCATTCGCAGCGGCTGAGAGGGCGTAACCGTATAGGGTCCGGTCCCTGTGATCTGTTGTGTACGATCGCTTAGCCGAGGGTACTCAGCCACGCGCTCGCTTCTTCGATCGCTTGTTCGTACGACAAGGTTTGGCCCTCTGCTTCGGCGTCATTGAACGTCTCAGGACCAAGCCGGACACGAGCCTCCGCGATCAGAGGCGCGAGCAACGCTTCGTCGGCCGGGTCGCGGTGATATCCCGTCTGCGTCGTCTGCGCCTCGACGGCGCCGAAGAATCGAGCTGCGCGCGTCCATTCACCACACAGTGCGGCGAGAGCGGCACACACGTCCAGCCCACACTGTCCGGTGGGCTTCGACTGCATCTCGATGGAAATCGTGAAAACGTCCTGCAGGATTTCACGGGCTTGTTTGGCGGACCCGCGTCCGATCGCGACGATCGCGAGATTGAGTAGAACGACAGCCGTAGCTTCGCGATCGCCGAGCTCACGCACCAGGCCAAGCGCCTGTTGATAGAGGGCATCGGCGTCGTCGAGCGCTCCCTCCATTCGATCGAGCTGCGCCAGTCCATTCAGAGACACGGCCAGTTCGCGCTTGTTGCCGCACTTGCGCGAGAGGACGATCGCTTCCTCGAAATACTTTCGCGCAGAGACAGGGTCCTCTTGGCCAAGCGCCGCTAGAGCGAGAGTCGAGTTGAGCGATGCGGCGAGAGATTCGTCTCCGATCTCGCGTGCGATCGCCAGGCTTTCTTCTAGATACGGGCGCGCTTGTGCGTACTGGCCCATGAAACAAGCGAATTGACCAGCGGCAAACAGCGCCCGACAGCGCTCCAGATGACGCACCTGAGCGCCAACGCGATCGAGTGCCTCCACGGTTACCCGCTTACCGAGCTGCATCAGGCCACGGCTCACCCAGTATCTCTTGATCGCATGAACGAGCCGCAATCCCATTGCGGCGCCGCCCTGCGCGCGATCGCACCAGGCGTGCGCAGAGAGCAAGTTCTCTCGCTCGAGGTCGAGCAGCTCGAGCCATTCGCCCTGCTTGGGGCCGGTCAGGGCCGGGCCTGCCTCCTCGGCAAGAGCGAGATAGAACGCGAGATGGCGTGCGCGGACCTTATCCTCATCGTCCGATTCATTCAGACGCTCGCGCGCGTACTCGCGCATAGTCTCGAGCATGCGATAGCGCGTGGTTCCGTTGCGCTCTTCGAGGACGACCAGACTCTTGTCTGCGAACGAACCGAGGAGGTCGAGCACCTCGTCCCCCACGACATCCTCGCCGGCGCATACCTGCTCTGCTGCTTGCAGCGTCCACCCCCCGACGAATACGGCAAGCCGGCGGAACATCTCCCGCTCCACCGGGTTAAGCAGGTCATGACTCCAATCGATGAGCGCGCGCAGCGTCTGCTGCCGAGGCAGCGCTGTGCGCGCTCCTCCGGTCAGGACGTGGAACCGCTTGTCGAGTCGCTGATTCAGCTCCTCCACGGACATCGCTCGCAGGCGAGCCGCAGCCAGTTCGAGCGCCAATGGAATGCCATCCAGGCGCTGGCAGATCGACGCCAGCGCCGGCGCATTGGCATCCGTTACCTGAAAAGAAGGCTTTACCGCGAGGGCACGATCGGTGAAAAGGCGAACAGCGGCATATCGAGTCAACGATTCTGCCCGCGGGGTCGTCCTCGGATCCGGTAGCGAGAGCGAGGGGACCCGGTAGGCTACCTCGCCTCCGATGCGCAGTAGTTCGCGGCTGCTCGCCAGGATTCGGACTTGAGGACACGAAGAAAGGAGTCCCTCGCACAACTCGGCACATGCCAGAACCAGATGCTCGCAGTTGTCCAGAATCAGCAGCAGCTCCCTGTCGCCGATTTTCTGGATCAATGTTTCGGTGAGCGGCTCTCCGGGCTGTTCCTTGATTCCGAGGATACTCGCCACGGCCTGCGCTACCAGCCGTGGGTCGCTGAGCGGAGCCAGCTCAGCAAACCAGACGCCGTCCGCGAACTCGTCGATCAAGTCGGCCCCCACCTGCAGTGAGAGACGCGTTTTGCCCGCACCGCCGGTCGCGATCAATGTCACCAGCCGTGACGAACGTAACAGCCCCTTCACTTCGTCCATCTCGTGCTCGCGGCCCACAAAGCTGGTGAGCTGTATAGGCAGGTTCTGTGCACGAGCGTCGAGCGTCTTGAGAGGCGCGAAGTCGGCGGCAAGGCCCGGAACGATGAGCTGGTAGACCCGCTCCGGACGGATCAGATCCTTGAGCCGCCGCTCGCCCATGTCGCGCACGCTAAACCCGGCGGCAAGATGGTCGCGAACCAGTTTCTCGGTCGATACCGAAAGCAGGATCTGCCCACCGTGTCCTGCCGCGAGCAGGCGCGCTACACGATTCAGGGGCGGGCCGAAGTATCCGCTGTCGCGAATCTCTGCGACACCGGTGTGCAGAGCCATGCGTACTTTGATCCGCGCGGCCTCAGTCCATGGTTCCTTCGCCAGGACGATCTGCGCATCGCTGGCGGCCGCCAGCGCGCTGCCAGCGGTCTGAAAGGCCGCACAGAATGCATCGCCGGCGGTCATGAAGACATAGCCCCCGTGGCGATCGATCGCGTCGCGCACAATGGTGTCGTGGCGGGCGAGAGCGGCCGCCATCGCCTGGGGCTCGTGTTCCCAGAGCCTCGTGCTGCCCTCGATGTCGGTAAACAGGAACGTGACCGTGCCGGTCGGCAGGTCAGGCATCGTGGTCTCCTTCGCCGCGAAGGATGAGGTTTCCACGAGTGCAGGTCAACTGCAAGGCAGAATCGTTTGCCGGCGCAGCAAGTCAGGCGCTCGATCTCGAGTGCCCGATATCACCGAAGACGACTCTCACCTAGCGATGAGATGGCGAAGCCAAGCGAACCGACCACTTCGCACTATCATGGGCCGACGAACGCTTGATTGTCGGCGGAAATATTGAATACAGTGCCGAGTGGCTCTGGCGTCCGCACGTCTTGTGAGAAAGCAAAGACGTTGACCTGATAGTTTGCGCCCGTGGTGAGTGTCAATCCCGTAAGGGTCGCGGTGGTGGAAGCTCCAGACACGATCTTCTCACCGATCACTCCGGTAAACGGAATAGCGTTGACGCGAACGAGGAATGATTTCGCGCCCGACGGTCTCGTCCATCCAACGGTCACGCTGCCCGCGGATGTCGTCACGCTCGTGATTTGGGGCGCTGCCAGTTGGTTGGTAGCGTCGAGCGTGGACGTACCGCTGAATAGAGTAGCCCCAGCGGTGCCTTGCGCCGTATAGCTCCCCGTGATGGGCAGGGTGAATGTCCAGCAGATTGATCGGTTTGCGATAGGTATACGGACGTATTTCGGCCCGGAGCCGACGAAAAGTCCCATCGCGCCCACAGCTCCTGTCGGGATCGAACTCACCGTGCTGGTGGCGGTGTCGAACGTTCGAACTCCATTCGCCGTTGCGACATAGACACGCGTACCATCGGCAGTCACCGCCACACCATTTACAGCGCCCCCGGTCGTGCCCAGCGCAACGGTGGCGGAAACCGTATTGGTGACCGGATCTATGACCGAAACGTTGCTACCCGTCGAAAGGTAGACTGGAGCACCGCTCGGATGCACGGCGATGCCGTCGTTGGCGAAGGGCGCGGAGATTGGAATCGCGGCCACGACGGAACTAGTGCCGATATCGATGACGGCAACGCTGGCGCTCCCATCAGCCCATGCGTACAGGCGCGCATCGTCCCGAGAGATCGCAATGCTCCCAAATGTAGAGAGAGCCCCTCTTGGTATCGAACCGGTGACAAGATTGGTGGCGGTATCGACGACCGCGACGCCGGCTCCGTAAGCTACATATAGGCGCGTCCCGGCGTGGTTGACAACAACATCGACGGCTCCCGCCGCTGGTATCGTGGTAATCACCGAATTCGTACCTGCATCGATCACCGAGACCGTGCCGGCCGTGAAGCTCGCGACATACATGCGAGTGCCAGATGGACTCACTGCAAGCCCTTGCGGCCCCGCCCCTACGGGGATCGTCGCGATCACCGCATTCGTGAATGTGTCGATAACCGAGACGCTGTTGCTCCCGAAATTTGACACGTAGACGCGCGACCCTCCCCGGTTTACGACCGCGGCGTACGGGTTCGTCCCTACAGTCACGGTCGCTGCGACAACGTTCGTTGCTGTATCTACAACGAGCAGCTTGCCGGCCGCCGTGGCGAAATAGGCAAAAGGAGCGGCGGGGTCTGTCGGTTGCATGGCCGCTGGCTGGTAGAGGACGCAACTCAAAGGATTGCCGCCGTTCCAGGCCGGTGGCCCCACGACGTTAACGGAGGGTAGCGTTCCAGCGATCGTGATGGGATCGGAAACAAAGGCTGTACCGATCAACCCGAGGCTCCGATCGAAATAAGTACCGCCCGCAATGGGGAGCGACAAGCTCGCCTCGTACGCACCCATATCGGCCGCAACACCCGCCACTCGGGGGAACCCCAAACCACGCTGATCCGTCGTGAGAGCTAGGGGGTTGCTTCCGGCGGCAAGCGCAGGGCTGCCGGCCAGGAGCGCGTGAGTCTGTGTCAGCCCGCCGTTGAAGCCGAGCGGCCCTACGATCGGGTCGGCACCGACCACGCTGCCTGGGCCCGACACGACCATTGCGCAGGTCGAGCACGGATTCTGGATCAGCGAATTGAAGGCGTTGACCGAGAACGTTGGGATCACGGCGGTGCTGGTCGAAACGTCGACTCCCGGGCTGTTGTTCGCCAAGATGGACGAAACGACCGTCAACGTGGGTGCAGTCGCATTAGCGGCGGAGGCCGGGTTCGTTGCCCCTGTGGTGACCAGGATTCCGCCAGTCCGGCCGGGCGCTGCCGAATTGCCGTTCATCGTCGAGTTATCCAGTTCCACCGTCACGTTGCCGAATGCGCGCATCGCACCCGCGGTCGCGCTCGAGAAATTGTTGGAAATCGTGGAATTGATGATCCTCGCTGCCATCGCGTTGCCTGGCCCCTGCAGGTTGACCGTGTTATTGGTGAGAAGCAGCCCACCACCCCGCGTAATGTCTGCTCCGGTTACGTCGTTAGCCGAGTTTTCGGCAATCTCGGAGCGCAACACGAGCAATGACTTGGCCGTCAAAGAGAGGCCGCCGCCGTAATAGGTCTGACCTGCGACTGGCGGATTTGGAGCGTCAACGCGATTACCGACAATCCTCGTATCGACGATCGCGATGTCGGCGAGCGAGGATGCTGCTATTGCGCCGCCACGACCTAAGGCGGAGAAACTCAATGGCTGTGAGCGATTGCCGCTGAACAAACTGTTAAGAATCGTTACGGAAACCGGCGTGGTCGTTGGAAGTATCCCGCAGCGCTCGGAGAAGTTCAGCGCGCCGCCACTCGAATTGGGAAAGCTGACTGGCGGCACCGCCGGTGTGGCGATGTTGTTCAAGAACTGTGCATCATTAATCGCAATCGCCTGCCCTGGGTATTGCAAGTCGAAACCAACGCCGCCGCCGCTCCGCGCGCTACTGTTGTCGATGGTGACCGAATCGAGCAGGAGGCTGTGCCCGGTATAGATTGCGCCGCCAAAACTATCGACAAAGTTTGCAGCTGCATTGGTGAGGCGAAGGCGCCTGATGAACACAAGATAGTCGGGCCCGGGCTCCAGCGCTGGACAAGCGGTACTCGTCGCGAAGATCGAGAAAATCCGACTGTTGCCATTGCCATCGATGGTAAGAACGTCAGACCCAGGACCGTCGATCGTCACCGCACGGGAAATCTGAATCTGCCCGGTCGTAAGGACGATCGTTCCCGTCAACCCTTGGGCGAAGTTGACGATATTTGGCCCGGGCGCCGTCGCGTTGGCGCTTGTGATCGCGCTGCGCAAGCTGCCGGCACCCCTGTCGTTCAAATTGGTGACGGTGAACACTGCCGGCGGCGAACCGGCTGCAGCTACGGCGAAGCTCAGAGTCTGCTGGGCCGCGTCACTATAAGGACCGCTACCCACCTGATTGGCCGCGATAATGCATTGACCGGGGGCGAGCAGATCCACTCCGGTCAGGTTGTTGAGCGTAGTGTTTGTGGCGCAGATCGTCGGCGTCAGCGAGGTGAAGGCGATCGGCATCGTCGACGGCGCCGAGGTTGGGCTTGAGCTTGTCGCGGTTACAAAGACCAGCGGCTGACCCACCGTGACGCCTATCGGGGCTGGCCCGAAGGTGATCACCTGGGCTGCAGAGCTGATCGTGAAGGTTCGTGCCTGCGCCGGTGCGGCGGCGTAGAGTGGGTCGCCGTCCTGCATTGCCGTCACGGTACACGTTCCGACTCCAGAAACCTGCACGCTATTGCCCGCCACGGAACAGGCTCCGCTCGCGGTGAAAGAGACAGGCAGCCCCGAGCTCGCAATCGCGTATACCCCGAAAGCCGGCGCACCATAGGAGATGTCCGGCAGGTTACCGAAGGCAATAGTTTGAGCGACCTTGCCGACGACGAATTGCTGCGCCGGGGCGAACATGAGCGCGGCCGGAGCGAAGGTTGAATCGCCGGCGAAGGAAACGCCGGTTACCGAATAATTGCCGGCAGGGAGTCCAGGTGGCGGCAACATGGCCTGACCGAGCTCATCGGTATTGGCCCAGATTATTATCGAACCGCTCGGTCCCGTCACAGAAAAGCTCACTGCTTCCTGCTGCAGCGCTTGCACTTTTCCGCCTAAGGTCCCGGTGAGTACGGCCCCGCTTGGCAACAACGGCGCGAGCGCCGAAGGCGCTTGGGTGATCTGGAATGGAGCCGTCGCAGAGGACCCCAGGTAATTGTCGTCGCCAGCAAAAGAAGCGGTGATCGAGTAGCTGTCCGGAGCGGCATCCGCCCTCATGTTGATGCTTAGTGTTCCATCGGCAGTGGTGATGCCGATTTGTGCGGCGCCGCCGACCGATATAGTGACGATCTTGCCGGCAAGGCCCACACCGGCATCGGCCAGCTTGACTTTGATGGCGACCGTGTCGCCGACGGCGGCGGAAGTGGGCGGCGAAACGAGCGCGAGGGTTGTCGCAGCGGGCGCCGCAGCAACGATCCCGTAATAGGCGCCGCGGTTGTCGTCCAGCGCGACCAGACCAATGCCGCTCACTGCCTGAACGACGTATTTCAGGTTGACGGGTGCGCTGACAAGACGCCCGGTCCATAGCCGTGAATCTTCGCTGCTGCAATCGGGGGCAAGCGGCGCCACGCATTGGCTCAAGTCGAGCGACGTCCATGTCGCGGAGGCATCGCTTGTATAGGTAATCCACACCTGGTGGATCGCCGCGGCCGGATCGCCGACGACTTGCACCGAAAAGACAACGTCGCTACCGCTCTTTTGGTCGCTGACCGCGACGATCGAAGGCGCATCGGACAGCGCAGCTTGGCTCAGGTTGCCGCTGTAGAAAAGCTTCAGGTCCAGATTGGTGAATTTCCGCTCCGTGCTGGTTCCGTCCGCCAGGCTCGCGATTCGATGCTGCGCCGGAGTGACCAGCAGCTGCGTTCCGCCGCTTCCCGCGAGCGCTCCGAAATAATTGGGGCTCCACATGCGGGACGGATAAAACACCGGAGACACGAACGGAACATGCACGCCGCGAAGCTCAGTCGTCGCCGAGCCGGAGAACGGAAGCATGGGCGCTGAATCGGCGTAGGTACCGCCACGGAAGCCGACGCCGCGCAGCACGACGGTTTGATCGGTCGGCGTCACGTTAACCACCGCAAGTGGCAGGACCGGCTCGCCCGGCTTGCTTACCACGCCATCGGGACCGTTGAGCCATGATGCGATCACGTCGGGGCCGCCGCTGACGCTCTTGAGCGCAATGTTTGCGGAGGTCAGATTCGGCGCCACGCTGAGGTTGTATGTCTCCAGCCCCAACGTCGCTGCAGGTCCCGCACTCACCGGCACCGGGGTGATGACGCCTTGATTGGGTGGAACTGCGCCGCGGCCGGCGGGCATGTTGACGCCCAACATCGGCAATCCGAATAGCGTTACTTCACGGAGTGCCTTTTCGTGAATACCGCGAATATCCGGTGTCGCCGCGAGGTAGTCGAGCTTCGCGCTGACCAGCGCCTCGCCTACCGAGATGGGACCATTGCCTGCACGCAACTCACGGGCGAAGTTCTTATAGAGTCGCTCGTCGTACTCGACGAAATCGGTGTCGCCGTATTGATAGCCGGTGCCGGCGATGAGTGTCGCGTGCTTGCGCGCAAAGCTCTGCGCCCAGTCGAGCTGCAACGTGACCCCGGGGATCGCGTCGCTGTCGACCAGGTTGTATCCGGAATGGCATCCTGCACTGAACACGACGGAGTTGGTGAGATCGACGGACGAAGCCGCGAGATCCGTCGTCAGCAGGCTGGTGGCGAAGTCCGCCGCAAGCGCACTGTTGGCGCTGAAGTGACCGGCGAGAAAAATCACGTCGTGGCGGTTTACGAGCAGCGCCTGGCCGAGCTGCGTCGCTGTCCACGAGGCGGGATCCTGTGGTGAAACGCCTTTGGGCGTAATCAGCGCATCGGAGACGCCTCCGGTGCCAGCCTGGAGCTCGGTTCTCACCGCGTCTGCTGCGTCGGCGAGGAAATCGTACCCGGTCACCAGCGAGGTGCTCGGAGACACGACGCCGTTGGCCGCAAATGCGGCATCGATGATGCCCGCAATCTCGGTGGGCGTTTCCACCAATCGGCCGACGGCGAGCCCCGGCACGGCAAAGTCGGTTCCCGGGAGTGACAGCGTCGTGCCGGAACCGTAGTCGTCCTGACTGAGGACAAAGTCTCGGCGCAGGCTCGCTTCGGAGGGCGAATTGCTCTGCACAGGAGGAACGAACCCTGATTCCTCTCCCAGGCCGCTCTGGTCGGGGCTGCGGAAGAACGGAATAGCCGAGTCGCTCCCGATGATGACGACATAGCGCAGCGGGTTGTCTCGATAGGAATCGACGATGCCCTTGATCTCCTGCGCCACCAGGTTCTTGGCGAACGGGCACGCAGGGTTAGCGGCTGCCTGCGCTTTGAGCGCCGTCACCCGTGCGTCTCCTGCTACATCAATAGTCACGCCGGGGAATTGGGGGACTCCGGCGAGCGCGTTTAGCCGGTCGCGCAACGTCCCGCCACCGGGTAGCAGCAACGGATCGTCGAGCGCAACGACCGACGAATCGGTGAGGATCACGGTGCTTAACCCGGCCGCAGGCACGCGAGAACGGGAACTAATCGCGAGGTCGGTGACGCCCGTGCAGGTCGTCGGGCCCTTGACGACGTTCAAGACGAATGGGGTGGTGGTATTGAAGGCCCCGTTACGGCCTATGACACGGACGTAGAAATTGCCGGTGCTATTCCAAGTGTTGACGACCGTAAACTCGCTGGCCGTTCCCGGCGTAGCCGAGACTGCGATGATGGTTCGGCTCTGCGCGGTCGAAAACGCCTTGGCTATATCCGTAGAGCTGAAAATCGACGGCGAGAAAATCGACGGCGAGAAAATGCTGGGGCTGAAAATCGATGGGCTGAAGATTGACGGCGAGAAAATCGATGGCGTGAAAATGCTGGTGCTGAAGATCGACGGACTGAAGATCGAGGGACTGAAGATCGACGGACTGAAGATCGAAGGACTGAAAATCGAAGGAGCGTAGGCGTCCGGGCTGAAGATCGACGGTGAAAATATGCTGGGACTGAATATGGACGGCGCATACTCGGCCGAAAGCTTCAGCAGGTCGTTAACGCCCGCCTTGGCCGGATCGAACTGGCTCAGAAACGCCTGGCTGATGTCCTTGAAAACCGCCAGATCGTAGTCGGCGGGAAGATTGGTGAGCGACACCTGGATACGTTGCCCGGGTGTAACGGCGAAGCGATACCAGCGTGCCTTGCCGGGCAGGTCGATCAGGTCGCTTGCGTTCAGCGTGGCGTCGATGGGAAACGCCTTCGGCCAGGAGTCATTGTCGCGAGCGGCGACCTGGCACAGCGACGGCGGGCTCATTCTGGGTGCCGTGAGCTTCGCGGTTACGAAAGAGCCAGGAGTGATTCCGGAAACGGCGACCGCGAAATAGCCGTTGCTGTCGGTCATGGTGGCGACTGGCGCACCCACCGCAGCGCCGCCGACCAGCGTGCCCGCCACGCACACCGCAGCCGACGATAGCTGCAAGGAAATCAATTGGCTCGGCACGCCATCCGCGCGTCCGAGCAGCGTTGCGTCGTTGGGTCCGGTCGAAACTACGTTGAACAGGACCGGCGCGTCCGCCGGCACGTCGACGCTATACAGCACTTGCACGTTGATCCCGAACGCAACGCCTGTTGGATTGGCGAACTTGAGCACGAAGGTAAGCGTCGACCCGCTGGCGAGCTGCGTGCCGGCCGCCATTGGACTGACGTAGGGCTTGCCGTCCGCGGTCAAGCCGACCTTGTTGGCGAGCGTGACTGCCGTGGGAAGTCCAGGAACGACGACGGAAATCGGAGCCAGCACGGGCGCGCCGCCGGCATTGGTCAACTTGACGGTCGAATCGAAGGTGCTGGTTATACGATTGAAGACAAGCCCGGAGCGAACAATGGTGAACTGGTTGGTGATGTCGAGCGTCACGGCTTGGCCGAGCGCAGGAAGCGCCAAGGCGAGCGCGATCACGCAGAATTTCAGAAGGTTAATAACTCGCGGCGCGGCAGCAAGCGCTGCAGCCGCAATGACTGTCCCTGTCGCGCGCATCGGATCCCCCTGCAATGCCGAACCCCCGGCGAGATAGTGCGCTCGCTGACGCCGCACAGTCAACGGTTCCGGGTGATTGAAAGGCTTCGAAGAATTTGATCGAGAATTTGGCCAAACATGCAAAGCGTCGCATCGACACACGCACGGCGAGGTTTGCGCGTGCCCAGTAGTGAACAGATGCATCGATCTGCAACTAAGCCGCACGCAAGGAAGTGGCGTCGGCCGCCCCTGCGGACCTGGATCATGGGGCGGCGCAGACGCTATCGACCCGACTAACCGTCGTGTTAACGTGCTACTGGTGCTTCAGCCACCGAATCTCATTTCTCAGGTGATCTGTCATGTTCTCGGACCTCAAAGGTAAAGCGGTTTTGATCACCGGCGCGTCGACCGGCATCGGCGCCGCTGCAGCGCGGGCCTTCGGACGGTTAGGCTCTCGGGTAGCGATTCACTACAACGCGAGTCGCCCGAAGGCCGAGCAGGTCGCAGCCGACGTGCAGGCCGCTGGGGGAGAAGCGGTCTTGATAGCCGGCGACCTGTCCGAGCCTTCCAACGCGAAGAAAGTCGTCGCCGAAACGCTTGCAGCGTTTGACCGCGTCGACGTGCTTATCAACAACGCGGGAGGACTAGTCAAACGCACCCGCATCGAAGACTACAGCCTCGAGTTCCTTCAGGAGGTCATCGCCCTCAACGTGACCCAAGTGGCCATGTTCGTGCACGAGGTGATCCCTGTCATGCGCAGACAGAAAGGCGGATGTGTGATCAACGTCAGCTCGATCGCCGCGCGTCACGGGGGCGGCGCCGGTGCCATCATCTACGCCGGAACAAAGGGATTTATCTCCACGGCGACACACGGGTGGGCGAAGGAAGTCGCCAGCGACGGAATCCGCATCAACGCGGTGTCTCCGGGAGTGATCGCGACGCCGTTTCACGAACGCTACTCGACCGCAGAGCAACTCAAGGCCATGCAGGCGACGATTCCCATGAATCGCCTTGGCACGCCGGAGGAATGCGCCGGCACCTTCGTTTACCTCGCGTCAGACGCGATGAGCGGCTATGTCACGGGGCAGGTGATAGAGGTCAACGGCGGCCAGTACATGCCATAGCGAGCGGCTCAGAGGTACTGAGCGACGCATCACACTAGCTCGCTACCCCTCGTCCTTACCTAGCAAAGCGGGCAATTCTGCGAGTGAACGAATAATTGCATCGGGCGCCGGTCCATGCCGATCGACCGGGGCACCGGCGCGGTTGGCCCAAATCGAAGTGAAGCCGAAGGCCTTGGCTCCGATTGCGTCCCACCCGTTCGACGACACGAACCCAATGCGAATCGGCAGCAGCCGTAAGTGATCAACCGCGAGCTGATAGACGCGCGGGCTCGGCTTGTAGGTGCCGGCAGATTCCACAGACAAAATGGCGTCAAGATACTGTCCAATCCCTGTAGCCGCGGCCAATGGCTCGAGCATTTCACGCGTGCCGTTGGAAAGAATCAACCGTGGAAGCGGCGCAAGTCTCGCCAAAGCGTCCGCGGCGTCGGGGAACGGGGTGAGATCCAAGTAAGCATCGAGCAGGCGATGGCGAGCTGGCGCGCTCAAGCTTAAGCCCATCGCAGCGGTGGCGTATTCCAGGGCGTGCGCCGTAATCGCGGCGAAGTCTTCGCGCCGCTGCATCGGACTCTGCATCAGACTCTGCAGCCAGGTGTATTCGAGTTGCTTAGCCCGCCACAGCTTCGAAAGCGCAGCACCGTGACCAGGGAACAGTCGCTCCGCAGTGGATTCGACGGAGTGCACGTCGAACAATGTCCCGTAGGCGTCGAAGACGAGCGCATCAACGGCAAGCGAACGACCAGAGGAGACAGTCATCATCGTGTATCGACGCCGGTTTTGTCGTCGATGCTATACAGAATTGAGTCGATATTGCGCATCGCGTCTCACGCGCTCAAAAAAATAGGGGTTACACTTGCGTGCAACCCCTTGGTTCCATGGTGGGCGATACTGGGATCGAACCAGTGACCCCTGCCGTGTGAAGGCAATGCTCTACCGCTGAGCTAACCGCCCGCGCGAACCCAGACAGGAGCGAACATTTAATCATGCGGTCCCTCGGAGGGTCAAACCGCTACGGCAAAGCGTCTAAGCTAGTCTTGGACAAATTAGGCACCGAAGTGGTGCATAAATCGTGCCCCGAGCACCACCTCGCTCCTCGCGCACGTGAATGCTTTTCGATAAGCTTCTAGGCGGAAAAGCAAAAATCCTGCTGGCTCGAGTCTTGCTGAAAAGGCAACAATTTAGCGGTTTTGCCCCGTGTCCCTGTCTCTTTTCGATGAAATGCAACGCTCCGGCGGCGAAGTGCGGGAGCATTACCAGGCGTTCGCCGACTGGCTCCAGCGCACCCCGGGCGACAAGATCGCGCAAAAACGCGAAGAAGCCGAACGAGCATTTCACCGCGTCGGCATCACCTTTGCCGTTTATGGCGAGAACGGCGGGACCGAGCGACTGATTCCATTCGACATCGTTCCGCGGATCATCCCAGCCGCTGAATGGCGTACGCTGGAAACGGGATTGAAGCAGCGCGTGCGTGCGCTCAACCTGTTCCTCGAGGACATCTACCACGAGCAGGCGATCCTCAAGGCCGGCGTCATTCCCGCGGAGCGCGTGCTGGGCAATGCGCAGTATCGGCATGAAATGCAGGGGATGAATGTTCCGGGCGGCATCTATGCGCACATAGCAGGCGTCGATATCGTGCGCGCAGGCGAGGGCGAGTACTACATTCTCGAAGACAACTTGAGGGTTCCCTCCGGCGTGTCCTACATGCTCGAGAACCGCAAGATGATGATGCGCCTGTTTCCGGAGTTGTTCGCGACTCAAGCGATCAAGCCGGTTGAACACTACCCTGATTTGCTCTTGGAAAATCTGCGTGGGGTCGCGCCTGCCGGCGAGGAGCAACCAGAGGTGGCGGTTCTCACCCCAGGCGGCTACAACTCGGCGTACTTCGAGCACGCTTTTCTCGCCCAGCAGATGGGGGTGGAGCTGGTCGAGGGCCAGGATCTCTTCGTACAGAACGATGCGGTCTACATGCGGACCACCCGCGGCCCACAGCGCGTGCACGTCCTCTACCGGCGCGTCGACGACGATTTCCTGGATCCACTTGCGTTCCGTTCCGACTCGATGCTTGGCGTCCCGGGATTGTTCGGCGCCTACCGCGCCGGCAAGGTCACCCTGGCGAACGCCATCGGGACCGGCGTCGCCGACGACAAGTCGATCTATCCTTTCGTCCCCGACCTCATTCGCTTCTATCTCACCGAGGAGCCGGTTCTCGACAACGTTCCCACGTGGCAGCTGCGCAAGTCCGACGATCTCGCCTATTGTCTGGACCATCTCGCCGACCTGGTGGTCAAGGAGGTGCATGGAGCTGGCGGCTACGGCATGCTGGTCGGACCCGCGGCCAGCTCTGGTGAGATCGACGCCTTCCGGGCGCGCATCATCGCGCAGCCTGACAAGTACATTGCGCAGCCCACGCTTGCGCTGTCTACGTGTCCGACGTTCACCGCGTCCGGCCTGGCTCCGCGTCACATCGACTTGCGGCCGTACGTGCTCTCCGGTAAGACCGTCAGCCTGGTGCCCGGCGGGCTCACCCGGGTCGCGCTGCGCGAGGGTTCGCTGGTCGTCAATTCCTCGCAGGGCGGCGGCACGAAGGACACCTGGGTGATGGCGTAAGTTTGAGGCGCGCATGCTCTGCCGTACCGCCAACGAGCTTTACTGGATGGCTCGTCACATCGAGCGCGCCGAAAACACGGCCCGGCTGCTCGATGTCACGTACCGGATGTCCTTGCTGCCCTACGAAGCTGTCGAGCCGGGGCTGGCGTGGGCGCAGCCGTGGGCCTTGCCGCTGATCACCTCGGGCCTCGCCACCGCGTTCTACCAGCGCTTCTCGCAGCTTTCGGCGGAAAACGTGCTGCGCTTCATGGTGCTCGACTCGGCCAACGCGTCGTCGATCTATTGCTGCCTGAGAAGCGCGCGTGAATCCGCCCGTTCCGTGCGCGGCGCCATTACCTCGGAGATGTACGAGGACCTGAATTCTTCCTGGCTCGAGATGCGCCGTCAGGACTACGACCGCATTCAGGGGTCGGGCGTCTCCGAATTCCTAGAGTGGGTCAAGATGCGCTCGCACCTGTTTCGCGGCGTGACCTTCGGGACCATGCTGCGCGATGAGGCGTACCACTTCATCCGGCTGGGCACGCACCTCGAGCGAGCCGACAACACCGCGCGCATTCTCGACGTCAAATACCACACCTTGCTGCCCTCGGCGGCCGACGTGGGGGGGGCGGTCGACTACTACCAGTGGGGGGCCCTGTTGCGATCGGTGTCTGGGTTCGAGTCGTATCGCAAGATCTACAGCGACGTGATCACACCCCGGCGTGTCGCCGAGCTCCTGGTCCTGCGCGAGGATATGCCGCGGTCGCTGCATGCGTGTCTCAACCTGATCCACGAAACGCTGGAAGTCCTCTGCGACGCGAACTCGCGTGAGATCGAGCGCGCTGCCGGCGAGCTGCATGCGCGGCTGCACTACGGCAAGACGGACGACATCATCCGCCTGGGCCTTCACGAATACCTCATGGAGTTTCTCGACCGCATCTCGGCGCTGAGCGCGGAGATCAACAGCCACTTCCTGGTCCCGATGTACTAGCGTCAGCCATCGCCATGAGCACCATAGCCTCAGCGTTCAGGCCCCGCGTTCCGGTAGAATTTCAAGCTTTGCACGCATTAACAGGCCCCAAACGCCAATGACCTATTGCGTAGCCATGTCGCTGGATGCCGGCATGATCTTCGCTTCAGATTCGCGCACCAATGCCGGCGTCGACCAGGTCGGCAAATTTTCCAAAATGCGCGTGTTCGCCCGCGACGGCGATCGCATTATCGTGACGCTCTCATCGGGTAACCTGTCCATCACCCAAAACGCCCTCAACACGCTCGATCAGCGGGCGCGCTCCGGCGAGACGCAGTTGAGCCTGTGGAACGCCGCGTCGATGTTCGACATCGCCCGACTCGTCGGCGATGCGCTGCGCGAGGTCAAGTTGCGCGACGGACCGTACCTGCTGCAAAACAACATCGACTCGCACGCCAATTTCATCGTCGGCGGGCAGGTGCGCGGCGAGCCGCCACGCCTGTTCGAGGTCTACAGCGAGGGCAATTTCATCGAGGCAACGTCCGACACGTGTTACTTCCAGATCGGGGAAAGCAAGTACGGCAAGCCGGTGATCGACCGCGTGGTCAAGCGCTCGACAGGCTTGCTGGAAGCCACCAAGTGCACGATCGTTTCCTTCGACTCGACCATGCGTTCCAACATCTCGGTGGGATTGCCCATCGATCTGGCGGTCTATGAAACCGACAGCCTGCGGTTGAAGCTGCAGAAGCGCATCGAGGAGACCGATCCGTACTTCCAGATGATCCATTCTCAATGGGGCGAGGGGCTGCGCAGGGTGTTCGCGGAGTTGCCCAATCCCGATTGGATATAGTCTCTCTGGCGCGGCAGCGGCGACTGCCGTCTTCGTCCGCATGACCATCCGCGTCGCGTTGCAGCACCGCACGACCTACCGCTTCGACCGGCTGGTGAATCTGTCGCCGCATGAGGTAAGGCTGCGGCCTGCACCTCATTGCCGCACGCCGATTCTCGGCTACTCGCTGAACGTCAAGCCCAAGAAGCATTTCCTCAATTGGCAGCAGGACCCTTACGGCAACTGGCTGGCAAGGCTGGTGTTCCCGGAACGCGCGCAGGCACTCGAAATCCTGGTGGATCTCACGGCCGACATGACCGTGATCAATCCCTTCGACTTTTTCGTCGAAGCTTATGCCGAGGGCTATCCGTTTTCGTACGCCCCGGCGCTGGCCAAGGAGCTGATACCGTTCCTCGAGATCGAAGCACCGGGCCCGGCTTTGGAATCGTGGGTCGGAGCGTTCCGAGCGACGATCGCTCCGAATGAGGGCACTGTTCCCATGCTGGTGCGGCTCAATCAGCAGCTCCAGCGTGAAATCCGCTACCTGGTGCGCATGGAGCCAGGCGTGCAAACCCCCGATGAGACGCTCACGCGTGCGTGCGGCTCATGCCGTGATAGTGGTTGGCTGCTCGTGCAAGTGTTGCGTCACCTGGGATTGGCAGCGCGCTTCGCCTCCGGCTACCTGATCCAGCTCGCCGCCGATGTAAAGCCTCTGGAGGGCCCTGTCGGTCCCGGGCAGGATTTCACCGACCTGCACGCATGGGCCGAGGTCTATCTGCCGGGCGCAGGTTGGGTCGGATTGGATCCGACATCCGGCCTGCTTGCCGGGGAAGGACACATTCCGTTGGCGTGCACGGCCGCGCCAGGGAACGCCGCGCCGGTCATCGGCTTCACGGACGTTTGCGAAACCGATTTCGGCGTCGCCATGTCAGTCACGCGCATCGCCGAGGATCCGCGCGTCACCAAGCCTTACAGCGAGGCAAAATGGGCTGCCATCGAGGCGCTCGGAGAGCAGGTCGACGGCGATCTTGGCGCCCACGACGTTCGCCTCACGCAAGGCGGCGAGCCTACATTCGTGTCGGTCGACGACATGGAGGGTGCCGAATGGAACACGGCCGCGTTGGGGGAAGAGAAGCGTGAGCTTGCCCAGGTGTTGCTGCGACGGCTCAAGTCGCGTTTTGCAAGCGGCGGCTTCGTCCACGATGGTCAGGGAAAGTGGTATCCGGGAGAAGTGCTTCCGCGCTGGGCGTTGGGAGTGTACTGGCGCGTCGACGGCGAACCGTTGTGGCGCGACGATTCGTTGATTGCCGACGCGAGCGCTCGTGGCGGTGCCGACCTCGCTAACGGGCACGACTTCATCCAGCGTCTTGCCGTCGCCCTGGGCTTGCCCGCCGAGCTGGTGTTGACCGCCTACGAGGACGTGCCCAAGCTGCTCAAAGACGAGGCGATGCTGCCGGCGAATGCCGATCCCTTGTTGGCGGATCTCTCTCGGGTCGACGAACGGGCGCGGCTTGCGCGGCTCTTGCTCGCCGGTCTTGATCGGCCTGCCGGCTTTGTCTTGCCGCTCAAGGCGGGAAACAGCCGATCTGATGGCACCGGCGAGGTTGTGTGGGAATCGAGCCCATGGCCCCTCAGGCGCGAAAGGCTCTACGCGCTCGCCGGCGATTCACCGTTAGGACTGCGACTGCCGCTCATGTCGCTGCCCGACGTTCTTCCCGAGGACGTCGAAGTGGAATTTGCGGTCGACCCGTTTGCCTCCAAACCCGCGCTTCCACTTCGGGCGGGACTCAAGGCGGGGCGTGGACGCGCTCGGAGTGCGCAGCCGCGGGAAGTCGTGAAGACCGCGCTCACAATGCAGATGCGAAACGGCAACCTCTACGTGTTCATGCCGCCGCTCACGCGCATGGAGGATTACGCAGCGTTGCTCGCCGCCATCGAAGATACCGCTCGCGCTGACGGCACCCCCGTCGTGATCGAGGGCTACCCGCCGCCGCGCGACTCGCGGGTGCGCGTCCTCAACGTGACCCCCGATCCGGGCGTCATCGAAGTCAATATCCATCCCGCCTCGTCGTGGCGCGAGTTGTCCGACACCATGACGATTCTGTACCAAGAGGCCAGGCAATCAAGGCTCGGTACTGAAAAGTTCATGCTCGACGGCCGTCACACCGGCACTGGAGGAGGCAACCACGTCACGCTCGGTGGGGCGACCCCGGCCGACAGTCCGTTGCTGCGGCGCCCTGATCTGCTGCAAAGCCTCATCACCTACTGGCAGAACCATCCGGCGTTGTCTTACCTTTTCTCGGGCATGTTCGTCGGGCCCACCAGCCAGGCGCCGCGAGTCGACGAGGCGCGCGATGACCGGCTGTACGATCTGGAGATTGCGTTCCAGCAACTTTCGCGTAAGCCGGCGATTGAGCGCAGCGAGTCGCCGCCGTGGCTGGTCGACAGGCTGCTGCGCCATCTACTCACCGATTTGACCGGGAACACTCATCGCGCCGAGTTTTCTATCGACAAGCTCTATTCGCCCGACAGTGCAACGGGCCGGTTAGGCCTTTTGGAGTTTCGCGCCTTCGAGATGCCGCCGCACGCTCGCATGTGCCTGGTGCAAATGCTCTTGCTGCGCGCGCTGGTGGCGCGCTTCTGGCAGGAGCCGTACCGTGGAAAGCTCGTCCGCTGGGGAACCATGCTCCATGACCGGTGGCTGCTGCCGCACTTCGTGGCTGCCGACATGCACGATGTCATCGCCGAGTTAAATGCGTTCGGTTACGCTTTCGCCGCCGACTGGTTCGACCCGTTCATCGAATTCCGTTTTCCGCGTTTCGGCACCGTCGGCTATGCCGGCGTCACCATCGAGTTGAGGCAAGCGATCGAACCGTGGAACGTGCTTGGCGAGGAAGTAAGCCAGACCGGCACCGCCCGCTTCGTCGATTCGTCGGTGGAGCGCCTGCAGGTCAAGGTCTCTGGCATGACTCCGGGACGCCACGCGGTGACTTGCAATGGCCGCGCGACGCCGTTGACCGCAACCGGCGTTCCCGGCGAGTTTGTCGCCGGCGTGCGCTTTCGCGCCTGGAGTCCGCCCTCAGCGCTGCATCCGACCATCGGAGTCCAGGCGCCGCTCACCTTCGATCTGGTCGATACGTGGGCGGGGCGGGCATTGGGCGGGTGCACGTACCATGTCGCGCACCCCGGCGGACGCAACTACGACACCTTCCCCGTCAACGCCAACGAAGCCGAAGCGCGCCGCCTCGCGCGCTTCTGGGCGCATGGTCATACGCCGGGGCCGATGGCGATCCAATCCGAGCCAGCGAACCCGGCGACTCCGACCACGCTCGATTTGCGCTGGATGCCGGTGACGAATCACGTCTAAGTACTCATTTCACCCACCATGTCGCAGGTACGCACCCGCTTTGCACCCAGTCCGACAGGCTTTTTGCACCTGGGCGGGGCGCGTACCGCTCTATTTGCTTGGGCATTCGCGCGCCATCACGGCGGTGTGTTCATTCTGCGTATCGAGGATACCGACGTCGAGCGTTCGACGCCCGCGGCGATACAGGCGATCCTCGACGCGATGCAGTGGCTCGGGCTCGAGTATGACGAGGGGCCGTACTATCAGATGCAGCGGATGGAGCGTTATCGCGCGGTGCTTGCCGAGATGCTCGAGCGCGGACTCGCGTACCGCTGCTACATGTCGCAGGAGGAGCTCGACCAATTACGCGCGGCGCAGCTCGCGCGCGGAGAAAAGCCGCGCTACGACGGTCGCTGGCGACCGGAGAACCTGAAGCCCGGTCAGACTCCGCCACCGGGTGTGTCGCCCGTCATCCGCTTCAAGAATCCGCTGTCGGGGACCGTGAGCTGGGATGATCAGGTCAAGGGCCGCATCGAGATCGCCAACGCCGAGCTCGATGACCTGGTGATCGCGCGATCCGACGGCACACCCACGTACAACTTCGGCGCCGTCGTCGACGATCTGGACATGCGTATCACCCACGTGATCCGCGGGGACGACCACGTGAACAACACGCCGCGACAGATCAACATCATCCGCGCCCTGGATACGGAGCCGCCGGTCTATGGTCACCTGCCCACCGTGCTCGGCGCCGACGGAGCCAAGCTCTCCAAGCGACATGGCGCAGTGAGCGTCATGCAATACAAGGAGGACGGGTTCCTGCCGGAAGCCCTTATCAACTTCCTGGCGCGCCTCGGCTGGTCTCACGGCGACGACGAATATTTCACCCGCCAGCAGCTGATCGAGTGGTTCGACGTGGCGCACATTCATCCGTCGCCTGCACGCTTCGATGCGGACAAACTGCGCTGGCTCAACCACGAACACGTCAAACGCATGCCTGAGGCGGAGCTGGGTGCACGTCTGGCGCCTTATCTTGCGAGCGCAGGACTCGATGTGGCTGGTGGGCCTCCGGTCGCCTCGGTCGCGGCGCTGCTGCGCGATCGCGACGCGACTCTAGTACAGATGGCCCAGGAAGCCGAATACTTCTATGGCGTTACGCCAGGAGCAAAAGAGGTTCAGGAAAAATTCAGACCGGAGGAGGCCGTGCGCCCGGCGCTGGCCGAGCTTCTCCGGGTGTTCGAGACGATCGACTGGACCCGCGAGGCGATTGGCGCGGCGATCAAATCGACTGCCACGAAACACGGCCTCAAGGCGTCGCAGGTAATGATGGCAGTGCGCGTTGCCGTCACAGGCACGCAGCAAACGCCGTCCATCGATGCCGTGCTGTCGCTGGTGGGTCGAGAGCGAACGGCTGAGCGCCTTGCGCGTGTTGCGGCCAACGCGTCCCATTGATGATTGATTTGTGCGAAGGGAGCCGGTAATGTAAAATATGAATTTCCAGAACTTGTCGCCCATGACCAAGTTCGTGTTCGTGACAGGCGGCGTCGTTTCCTCCCTGGGGAAGGGCATCGCCGCCGCGTCGCTGGCCGCAATTCTTGCTTCTCGCGGCATCCGAGTCACCAATCTCAAGCTCGATCCCTACATCAACGTCGATCCTGGAACGATGAGTCCGTTCCAGCACGGCGAGGTGTTCGTCACAGAGGACGGCGCCGAGACCGACCTCGATCTGGGCCATTACGAGCGCTTTACCGACGTGAAGATGGCCCGGCGCAACAACTTCACCACCGGCCAGATCTACGAGAGCGTGATCCGCAAGGAGCGGCGCGGCGACTATCTCGGCGGCACGGTACAGGTGATTCCGCACATCACCGACGAGATCAAGAGCTGGATCGTGAATGGCGCCGATGACGCGGAGGTTGCGGTGGTAGAGGTCGGCGGCACGGTCGGCGACATCGAATCGCTTCCCTTCCTCGAGGCCATCCGCCAGATGGGTATCACCATGGGGCGGGACAACGTTTGCTATATCCATCTGACACTGGTGCCGTTCATCGCTACTGCCGGCGAGATGAAGACCAAGCCGACACAGCATTCGGTGAAGGAATTGCGCGAGATCGGTATCCAGCCCGATATTGTCCTTTGCCGCGCGGACCGGCCGCTGCCCGACGGCGATCGGCGCAAGATTTCGCTATTCACCAATGTCACGCCCGAAGCGGTGATTCCGGCGCTCGACACCGATTCGATCTACAAGATTCCCGGCGCGCTGCACGCCGAAGGACTCGACGAGATCGTGTGCCGCAAGCTGAGCCTGAGCCCGCGTCCTGCCGACCTGACCAGCTGGCGCCATCTGGTCGATTGGTTGGTGCATCCCGAGCACGAGGTCAACATCGCGATGGTCGGCAAGTACGTCGATTTGACCGAGTCGTACAAGTCGCTATCCGAGGCGCTCACCCACGCCGGGATACACACGCGCAGCAAGGTGCAGATCCATTACGTCGATTCGGAAGCGGTGGAGCGCGATGGCACTGCTTGCCTGCGCGAGATGGACGCCGTTCTGGTTCCCGGCGGCTTCGGCAAGCGCGGCGTCGAAGGCAAGATCAAGGCGATCCGCTACGCGCGGGAAAACAAGATCCCGTATCTTGGCATCTGTCTGGGCATGCAGCTTGCGGTGATCGAGTACGCACGACACAAGGCTGGACTTGCCGGCGCCAACAGCACGGAATTCGATCCGGCTACACCGCATCCTGTCGTCGCGCTGATCACTGAATGGCAGAACCGCGACGGCACCGTCGAGCGGCGCGATCACAAGTCCGATCTCGGCGGCACCATGCGACTGGGGGCGCAACCCTGCGAAATCGTTCCGGGATCGCTTGCGCATCGGATCTACGGTGCGACGCGCATCGCCGAGCGCCACCGCCATCGCTACGAGGTCAACAATCACTATCTGCCACGGCTTGAAGCCGCGGGACTCGTCGTCGGCGCGTGGGCAAAGAGCGCCCTGGCTGGCGATCTGTGCGAAATGATCGAGCTCGCCGATCATCCATGGTTCTTCGGCTGCCAGTTTCACCCCGAGTTCACATCCAACCCGCACCGAGGACATCCGTTGTTCATCGCCTTCGTGAGGGCAGCGCTCGAGCGGCGCGCAGCGCAAAGCGATTCGGTGCGGGCCCGCCCCCATCTGGTGGCGTAATCACATTCTCACGCGATGAAGCTGTGCGGATTCGAGGCCGGGCTCAACCGGCCTCTGTTCCTGATCGCAGGCCCGTGCGTCGTCGAATCCGAGCAACTGCAAGTCGATGTCGCCGGCGAGCTCAAGGAAATCTGTGCAGGCTTGGGCGTGCCGTTCATTTTCAAGTCCTCCTACGATAAGGCTAACCGAAGCTCGGCCAAATCGTACCGCGGGCCGGGCATGGAGGAGGGACTGCGCATCCTGGCGACGGTCAAACGCGAGATCGGCGTGCCGGTGCTGACCGACGTTCACGCCGAGGATGAGATCGCCGACGTAGCCGAGGTCGTCGACGTTCTCCAGACGCCTGCATTCTTGTGCCGCCAGACCGATTTCATCCGGGCCGTTGCCGCGGCCGGCAAGCCGGTCAACATCAAAAAGGGCCAGTTTCTCGCGCCCGAAGACATGGTGAACGTGGTTGCCAAGGCGCGTGAGGCGAGCGGAAGCGACAACATCATGGTCTGCGAGCGCGGTGCGTCATTCGGGTATCACAACCTCGTGTCCGATATGCGTTCGCTGGCGATCATGCGCGCAACAGGTTGCCCCGTTGTCTTCGACGCCACGCATTCGGTGCAGCTTCCGGGGGGCTTGGGAACCGCTTCCGGCGGTCAGCGCGAATTCGTACCGGTGCTCGCACGGGCGGCCGTCGCGGTGGGAGTTGCCGGTGTGTTCATGGAAACTCATCCCGATCCGGACAAGGCATTGTCGGATGGACCTAACGCCTGGCCTCTGGGCAAGGTCCGCCAACTGGTGGAAACTCTGGTCGAGTTGGACGTATTGGTTAAAAAGCGCGGTCTGGTCGAGCAGATGCCGTCGTGAACGTGCAAACCCAGCAGCCTTTGCAGTTAGGGAGAACAGGAATGGGTGATCGAGGGGTTCAACGAACATGAGTGCCATCGTCGACGTCATCGCCCGCGAGATCCTCGATTCTCGCGGTAATCCGACCATCGAGGCCGATGTCGTTCTCGAATCAGGTGTCAGCGGCCGTGCCGCGGTTCCCTCCGGCGCTTCGACCGGATCGAAGGAGGCGATCGAGCTGCGGGACGGCGACGCTGCGCGCTACGGCGGCAAGGGCGTACAGAAGGCGATCGAGAATGTAAACACCGAGTTGTGCGAGGCGGTCCTCGGCCTCGACGCGTCGGAGCAGGCGTTCATCGATCGCACCATGATCGAGTTGGACGGAACCGAAAACAAGTCGCGCCTCGGCGCCAACGCCATTCTCGCCGTCTCGTGCGCAGTGGCGAAGGCCGCGGCGGAGGAATCGACGCTTCCGTTGTACAGATATCTCGGCGGCGCAGGCGAAATGGCGTTGCCGGTTCCGCTGATGAACGTGATCAACGGCGGCGCGCATGCCAACAACAGCATCGACATGCAGGAGTTCATGCTGGTCCCGCTGGGCGCGCCGACTTTCCGCGAAGCGCTGCGCTATGGCGCCGAAGTGTTTCAGACACTTAAAAAGCTCATCGACGCCAAAGGCATGGCGACGACCGTCGGCGACGAAGGCGGATTCGCGCCCAACCTGCCATCCAACGAATCGGCACTGCAGTTGCTGCTCGAGGCGATCAGCAAAGCTGGGTACGCGCCGGGGACCGACATCTCGCTGGCGATCGATTGCGCCGCCTCCGAATACCATGAAGACGGGATGTACGAGCTCGAATCGGAAAAGGCGAAGTTGACCCGCTCGCAAATGGTCGATTATCTGGCGGCCTGGGTCGAGAAGTATCCGATCATCTCCATCGAGGACGGAATGGCGGAGGATGATTGGGACGGGTGGAAGCTTCTCACCGAAAAGCTCGGCAAGAGAGTCCAGATCGTCGGCGATGATCTGTTCGTTACTAACACGAAGATTTTGAAACAGGGAATTGCCAAGGGCGTCGCCAACTCGATCCTGATCAAGATCAACCAGATCGGAACCCTGTCGGAGACCTTTGCCGCTATCGACATGGCAAGGCGCTCGGGCTATACGGCGATCATCTCGCATCGCTCTGGTGAGACCGAAGACAGCATGATTGCCGACATCGCGGTCGGCAGCAATGCGGGCCAGATCAAAACCGGATCGTTGTCGCGCTCGGATCGCATTGCCAAGTACAACCAGCTCCTGCGCATCGAAGAGGATCTTGGCGACGTCGCGACCTATGCAGGCCGCGGCGCCTTCCATCAGGTCAGGTAACTGTCTTGCGCATTCTTGCCGTCATCTTTGCGCTGCTGATAATTGGACTGCAGTATCCGATGTGGCTGGGCAAGGGTGGGTGGTTGAGGGTACGTGAGCTTGACCGGCAGATCGAAGCGCAGAGCCGCTTCAACGCGGACCTCAAAGCGCGCAACGCCGCGCTCGACGCCGACGTGCGCGATTTGAAGCAGGGCTACGAGGCGATCGAGGAGCGCGCGCGCTCGGAGCTGGGCATGATTCGCCAGGACGAGGTGTTTTTTCAGCTCGCCGTACCGCCGAGAAATACCGCAACAAAGAATCCGGCGCCGGACCCGGCGAAGTAGCGTGCGGGAGCCCGCTGGACTGCAGGCCCTCTATCGCTGATCACCTCCTGGACGTGCCACAGGTCCCGAGGCGCCAGAGAGCGGTAGCTCCATGACGCGCGTAAGCTCCCGCGACAATCCGCGGCTTAAAGCCGTCGCGCGCCTCATCGCGTCCTCGCGCGAGCGACGCAAGGAGGGCCGCTGCGTTCTTGAAGGGGAAAACCTCGTCGCAGCCTACCATCGTCGCTACGGCGCACCTGAGATTCTGGTCGTCTGCGAAGACGCGCTGGAGCGACCCGACATCGATTCGCTGGCGTCGCAAGCTGCGCCTCAAAACACGCTGCTGGTGTCGGCGCAACGGTGGGCCGAAGTATCTCAAGTTGCGCCCGCGCTGGGGGTGCTGGCGGTGGTCAGCGCGCCGGTGCCTCATTTCGAGCAGGTCGCCGATTTTTGTCTACTGCTCGAATCGATTCAGGATCCGGGCAATCTGGGTTCCATCCTGCGCAGCGCCGCTGCAGCGGGTGTCGCCCAGGTATTTCTTTCCGCGGGATGCGCATTCGCGTGGTCGCCCAAAGTGCTGCGTGCGGGGCAGGGTGGCCACTTCCATCTCGATATCTTCGAGAACATCGATCTGCTGGCCTGGGTGAGCCGCTACCAGGGCAATCTCGTCGCAGCGGTGCCAGGAGTCGGCGAATCTCTATTCGACGCCGATCTTTCCAGCCCGCTCGCGATCGCCATCGGCAACGAGGGTGCAGGCCTCTCATCGGAGCTACAGGCCGCGGCGAGACACCGCGTGCGCATCCCGATGCCGGGGGGCTTCGAGTCGCTCAACGCCGCCGCGGCGGCCGCTGTCTGCCTATTCGAGTGCGTGCGGCGGCGTTGAATCGAAAGCGTTACTGATTGACGTTGAGCACCGCCGCGAAATGAAGCGATGCGTTACAGCCCCCACCGATCGTGCTGGTTAATCTGGCTTCGATGCCTTGACCGGAGGGATGGAGGCTATCGACGGTCACCGGGTGTGGGTTGCCATCTTGTCCCGGGCCCGTGCAGGCTAGCGTGCCCGTCATCTGGTAGAGCCTGCCGAGGTGCGTGAGGGGCCCTGTCAGGGTGCAAACAAGGCCACTGTGAGTGGTGTCGACGAAAGTAAATACCAGCGTCGCCGACGTATCGGCGACTTGCGTGACTGCGAGTCCGTAGCGCGCGCGGAACATAGGGTCGAGGCGAGGATCCATCGGGTCGGTGCAGCCGCTGATTGCCCCGGCCATTGACCCGGAGTAGTTACCGCCCATTTTGTACGCCGCGAGCGTCTGGCGTACCAGCGGTTTCACTACCGGTCCGACACCGTTCACCGTATAAGTAAGGGTGGCATGATAGATGTCGGTCGGCGCGAACGTCGCAGTGCCAACTTGCTGAGCAGGGGGGTGATCCGCTGGATTCCATGGCAGGCCAAAATAGGTTCCCGTCGTCGCATAGACGCCACCGGTGTACTTGCCCGTACCGTCGTCGGTGAGTTGCGCGGTATACCAGATCGGGTTTTTGTTCTGGTCGTAGATATAAAAGGCAATGAAAATGAAAGTCTCGCTCTGCACCAGGAAGATACCCCACCCATCCTCGTTCACTGCATCGGACGTGTGGTCGAAATAGACGTCGGTGTATTCGAGCGCTCTGGCACTGAACGCGGCGGTGAGAAGAAGAAGCGCAACGATGAATCTTTTCAACATGGCAGGCCCCCGGTCTGGTAGACACCTCTTGCTATCACATTAGCGATCGGCTGCATAGTGCGACCACCGCTGCATCGTGGAAAGTGTCTTGAGGTAAACTTACCGTAACGCAAGCGTTCCGACAGCCTTAGTGTTCGGGACGAGCCAAAGTCGACTTGGTCTGCGTTGACGGTAGGTTGAGAGGATGAGGGCCGCAGCATTCGAAGATCCCCGGGGAGCGAACGTTGCATCGGCAACCGAGCCTTCCGCGGCGGCTGTGCGCCGAGAGCTCGAGTCGATCCTGGCGAGCGAGACATTCCGGGAAGCACAGCTCCTACGGCGGTTTCTGCACTACAGCGTCGAACAAACGCTGCTCGGGCGCGGCAGAGGGCTCAAGGAGAGCCGGCTCGGCATCGAGGTGTTCGGACGAGATTCGTCTTTCGATCCACGCCTGGACCCGGTGGTCAGGATGGCAGCGCGCCGGCTTCGCTCGAAGCTTGCTGAATACTACGAAACCGAGGGTTGCCGGAATGCATTGCGGATCGACATGCCCAAGGGTGCCTATGCAACGCGATTTGCCGCCGTGCGGTTGTCGCCTCGGCTGGCGACGCATGCCAGCGCGCAGACGACGATCCGTTCGGTGGCGGTCCTGCCTTTCCAGAATCTCTCCGGCGATGCGTCGCAGGAATATCTTGCCGACGGCATCACCGAGGGGTTGATCACCGATCTCGCACAGATACGCGCCTTGCGTGTGATATCGCGCACGTCGACCTGGACGTACAAGGGCACCGGCAAGAACCTGCCGCAGATCGCGCGGGAGCTCAATGTCGATGCGGTGGTCGAAGGGTCGGTGGTGCGCGTGGACAATCGCGTGCGAGTGTGTGCCCAGTTGATCGATGCCGCGTCGGACACTCATCTCTGGGCGCAAAGCTACGATGCCGAGCTGCGCGACCTGCTCGGATTGCAAAAGCGGGTGGTGCAGACGATCGTTCAGCACGTTGGCGTGCAATTGACCTCGCGCGAGCAGATGCGCATTGGAACTGTGCGGCTGATCAATCCCGATGCGTACGAGGCGTATCTGCTGGGACGTTATCACTGGAACAAGCGCACGCCGGCCGCGATGAGCAAGAGCCTGGAGCTGTTCGATACCGCAACACGCATCGACCCGAATGCCGCAGAAGCGTATGCAGCTGCCGCCAGTGCTTACGTGACCCTTCTCGCCAGCGAAAACTTCCCTCCGCGGGAGGTCGAAGCAAAGGCCCGTGCCGCGGCAGAAAAAGCGATCTCACTGGATGACGCGCTTGCCGAGCCGCACGCGGCGCTCTGCGTCATCAACGCGGCAGAGGAGTACGACTGGCCAGGTTCCGACGAGGAATTCGAGAAGGCTGTCGAGCGCGATCCGAACTTCGCTCCCGCACACCATTGGCATGGATACATGCTGATGGTCCGAGGTATGGTGGACGAGGCTTGCGAAGAGATGCGAAAAGCGCTGCGTCTCGATCCGCTCAATGTCACCATCAGAATCGCGATGGCTGGGCCGCTTAACTACTCCGGAAGGTATGAGGAAGCTCTGCAACAAACGCGCAAGCAATTCGAGTTGGAACCGTACTCGTTTTACGCGCTGTGTGGTTCGGCGGAATGCTATTCGAACATGGACAGATTCGACGAGGCTAAAGGGGCCTATCAGGACGCACTTGTAGTCAGTCCAGGCAATCCGAATGTCATGGCGCGGCTTTGCTACGTGCTCGGCAAAGCGGGGCAGCGCGCCGAAGCGCTCAAGCTACTGAGGGAACTACGGCAGAGCCGCCAGGGAAAATACTGGTCGGCCGGCTTGGAATCCTGGGCTTACGCCGGCGTGGGCGACAAGTCGCGCGCGCTCGACGCGCTCGAGCGAGCCTACGAGGACCGTTCCTACACCGTCCTGCACATGCGCGAGCGCTTTTACGACTCGCTACGCGCGGAGCCTAGATTCAAGGCGCTGGCGAAGGCGACAGGCCTCGGCTGACAGAGGATCTTTACTGATTCAACGGGCCGCCGAAGGTCGCATCCTCGCGACATCCGCCGCCGACATCCGGTGCCGCGAAGCGTCCCTCGAGTCCCAGTGAAGTCGCCTTGATCTCCGACATCGCCGCATTGGTGTTGAGCCCATCGGAGCAGACGTAGGTTGTCGTGGGCACCGTGTAGAGCTGTCCGTACTGGACCAGCGTGCCGCTCAACGTGCAGCTCAGTCCGCTCGCGTAATCGAACTGGAACGTGACGTTCCCGCTGGTGAGCTGCGTAACCTGGAGGTTGTATCCATCGGTGTACGGGCCGTTATTGCCCGCGCTCGAGCACCCGGAATACGCTCCGACCTGGCCGCCGAAGTACGTGCCGCCCAGGGTGATGACCGTCAGCGTCTGTCGCTGGATGAGCTTGGTCACCGTAGCGGCCAGGTTGGGCGGGGAAGTGACGATGTAAACGAGCTTCGCGGTGTAGGCGCTCGTCGGTTGAAACGATGCTGTTCCTACCTGGACGATGGACGAGTCCATCACGCTGTATGGCGATCCATAGAAGGTTCCAGCGGTCGCGTACAGCGGTCCGTTGAAGTTGCCGCTAGTGTCGAGCGTGAGCTGCGCCGTGTACCAGGTGGGTGTCTTGTCCGGTCCGTAGATGAAGAACGTGATGAAAATGAAGTTGTCGCTCTGCACGACGTTGTAGCCGGAGCCCGGCTCCAGGGCGACGAAGTAGAGATCGGTATAGTCCGTGGCGCGCGCGCCGGTTGCGGCCGCGAAGAGTAGCAGGGTAAGCAAGAGTTTCTTGAGCATGGCGGTCCAGAAGCGAATTGAAGTCTCGAGTTTAGCAGCCCCAATCGCGGCGAATCGTAACAGATGGTTTCAACGGTGCCGCTGGAAAGCCGCTCTAGCGTGGGTTTCCAGCGGCTGCTGATCCGTAAGAACGGCCGTAATAACGGCTCGGACCCGTAGTCGGTCCCTTCGCAAAGCGCTTTGACAGAGGCGCCGCCCCAATGTTCGGCTAACCAGACCGCCACGCTTTGCACTTGGTGATGCCGTCGGGTGTCCAGGCGGGTCTCCTCGATTTCAAACGCTCCTGGCCGATTTAAGCCGCATTTTTTCGCTGCACTACACTGACCGGCGTGCAGGTCGATCCTGCCCTGGATCCGTGTGACGTGGGCTTCTACGTGCGCTACGTTGGTTATGCCGCCAGGCCGGCGTTGATCCGGCATCGCTGGAGTCCGTGTGCAGGCTGGTGACTGAGTGGAATCGAATGTTGAGCGGCAGCGTAGCAGACCGCCAAAGACTGTAATGCTCCAGATAAGCCGCCGCCCGCGCGCCCACCACGGGAAATCATTCCTTAACTAACGTTTGCCCTTCCAAAAGTCGCGCGTACATGATTGCGTAGCGACGTGCCTCGGCGCCTGTAACCCCAAGCCCTGATGCATGGCGTTGGCCGAATTCGAAACTACTGCGGGAGATCCCAAGGACATCACACATTGCATCTGTCTCATCGATTCCGGCGTTTGCGGTGGAGTCAGACGTTTCTATTGCCGCTTTGCCAGCGCGAAAGTCTTGCAAGCCAGCACACGCCAGTGCCCAGACGCCCATGACCAGCATGCTCAACTCGGGATGACTCGTCCGCGCAAGGCCCAGAAAGGCCGGGATCGCAGCAAGCGACACGCCGACGCGCCAAGCAGGGCTTGGTTGTTTGAGTAAGAATCGTGCTAACTCCATTGAGGAACCTAGCAGCCTAGTTAGCTGCCATAGTACATCGAAGCGCGCAGTAGTCGATCCTCTTGGCAGCGTGGCACGGGGACTGCCGGTTCGAGGCGCGATGTCACCGTGTAGACAACGCGTTGCGGGTGAACATGCGCGCAATTGGTGCAGGACTACCCAGAGCAGCGACCACACCATCGGCGAAAGACTGGAAGCAGCAATCACGCACGACGACCATCAGCGACCGCGATATTCGTTGACGACGCCCTTGACCAGCAGAATGTTGCCGTAGGGCCTCAAATCGGCGGTTCGCACGATGGCGAATGCGTTGCGAGCACGCTCGTAGAATGCCTCACGCTCGAGGTTCCCCAGCGCAACGGCCGCCCCGGAATGATGCTTGAGCACCGCCGCAAAGTCGCGGACGGGCTCGGGGACGTCCTTGGGATGCCCGATCACGCGCATGGTCAGCGCGGCGGGCTTCGCCACCGTGTCCAGGGGAAAGACGGTGAGAATTGCATCGAGCGCATCGGCCGCCGACGTCGTGGAAAGATAGACCAGGCGTTGCGCCAGCGCCGCCGCGGGAAAATTGCCATCGACGATCGCCAATTCGTCGCCGTGACCCATCGACGCCAGCGCATGCAGCAGTTGGGCGTCCAGCAGCGGATGCAGTCCTTTCAGCAGCGCGCTACCCTCCCTTCACGCCGCCCGCGGTCATCCCTACGACTATTTCCTTCTGGATGACGATGGTCAACAGCAGTACCGGCAGCGTGACCACGATCGCGGCAGCGGCGAGAGGACCCCAAGCGAGCTGTTCGAAGGTGAGCACGTTGTACACCGCCGCCGGCAAGGTTCGAGTCGCGCGTCCGGCGAGCACGGCGCCGAATACGAAATTGTTCCACGAGAAAATGAACGCAAGAATAGTCCCCACGACAATACCCGGTCGCGCCAGCGGCATGGCGACGTGGCGGAACGTCGTCCACACGCCGGCACCGTCAATCTGCGCAGCTTCCTCGAGCTCGCGCGGCAGCGTCTCAAAGTGTCCTGCCATGATATAGACGACGATGGGAACGGTGATGACCAGGTGGGTGATGACGAGTGCAGTGAGCGTGTTGTTGAGGCCGAGGAACTGGAACACCGTGAATAGCGGGATCAGGTACGAAAGCGCCGGCGTCATACGCGCGATCAGGATCAGCACGGTGAGCTTGTGCGCTTGTGAACGAGCGATCCCGTAGCCTGCAGGGATACCTACCGCGAGCGCGATCAGCGTCGCCATCCCGGAGACGACGATGCTGTTCCAGAAATACAGCCCCATCGAGTTCTCAGCGAACACCTGAACGAAGTTGGCGAGCGTCGGCGGACTGGGGATGAACACCGGCGGATAAGCGACGTTGTCGATCTCGGTCTTGAGCGAAAGCGACAGCATCCACAGGAAGACGAGGATGGCCGGAGAGACGATGACCACCACCGACAGCGCGAAGCCCAGCTTGCGCAGCCTGCGCCGCCATCGGCCGCGGACTGCCAGCGACGAAACTGGCAGGGAGCGCGCGGTCAGGTCCATTTGGCCCTTTGCCGCACGTAGAGAAGCAACAGTGCCAGCGCCAGGATGATCGCGAAAAACACCACCACCACGGCCGAAGCGTTGCCCACGTTGTAGAACGCGAACGCCTGCAGGTAGAGATACAGGTTGATCGTCTCCGACGCGGTGCCCGGTCCGCCCTGACTGATTACATAGATAGTGTCGAAGGCTTTAACGGCGTCGATGGTGCGGATCACCGCGGCGACGACCAGGAACGGTGCGAGCAGTGGCAGTGTGATGTAGCGAAAGAGCTGCCACTCCGATGCGCCGTCGAGCCGCGCGCTCTCATAAGGCTCAGTCGGCAGCGCTGCCAATCCTCCCAGCACGATCAACATTACCAGCGGAGTCCAGTGCCAGATCTCGACCAGCACCAGGCTGGGAATGACCAGCGTTGGCGAATAGACCCATAGCGACGGCGGCAGCCCCACCAGCGAGAGCAGATAGTTGAGCACGCCCTGCTGCGGATGAAACATCATGGTCCACACCAGCGCGACTGCCACCGGTGTAGCCATCATCGGCATGGTGAACACCGAACGCAGTAAACCACGCAAGGGGAACTGTCGGTGAAAGATCAGCGCCGCCGCCGTTCCGAGAACCAGCGGCACAACCACGGCGAGCACGGTGAAGTACAACGTATGTACGATGGCTTCATGAAAGCGCTGGTTGGTCGCGAGCTTGGTGTAGTTCTCGAGGCCGATGAAATGCGCAACCGAGCCGATCTTCCAGTCGAAGGCACTCATCCACACCGTGAACAGCCAGGGAAAGATGATTACCGCGCCGACAACGAGCAGCGCGGGGACAATGAAATAGACGTAGCTCTTCTGCCGCCGCGCTAGAAAGCCGGGACGAGCGCGCGAGAGTGCGACCGACGAACTCATTCGCCTGACCGATGGCGTGGATCAGGTCCCAGCAACATCGACGCCGCGCGCCACCGCCGAAGCACGGCGCGCGGTGAGCGCTGCGCTCCTCGCCGCCCGCGTCAACTCTTTTCGCTCTTGTCGAGCACCGGCTGGAACTCCGTGGTGGCCTTTTTGAGTTCCGTCGCCGGATCGGCGCCGTTGATCATGTTGGTAAGCGCGACGCCAAAGACATCGCGAAACTCCGTCACCGGCGCAATGATCGGCAGGCCCGGCTCGGCGATGCTGGCGGAGGTCAGCATGCACTCCACCCATTGCTTGGGCGCCTTGAAATCCGCCGACTTCTGCGCCGCTGCATAAGCCGAGTTGCGCACCGGCGCACCGGCCGCCGCCTGCAGCATGCGCGTCTGGTTCATCTTGTTCGAAGCCCATTGCACGTAGAACCATGCCGGTCCTTTGCGCTTGCTGTAGATCGAGACGCCTTCTCCGTCAGCGAACAGAGCCGACACCTGCTTCTTGGGACCGGCAGGCATCACGCCGTAGCCTACCTTGCCTACGACACGCGATTTGGTGGGGTCTTCCAGCGGCTGCGCGAAGCCGATGCCGTCGAGCCACATCGCTGCCTTGCCCTGCAGGAACAGGCTCTGCGACTCGTTCCAGTTGAAGCCGGCGACGCCTGGAGGGCCGTACTTGGCGAGCAACGTCTGGTACATCTTGGCGCCGTCGATCGCTTCCTGCGAGTCGGTCATGAGCTTGCCGTTCTTGTCGACGAAGCCTCCGCCATAGCCCATGAGGAAGCTGGTCCACACTGGCACGTTGGCGTTCTTCAAGCCCCGGCCGACGAATCCAGCGACACCCTTGCCCGGATCGTTGAGCTTTGCCGCTGCATCGATCATCTCGGCGAAGCTCTTCGGGTACGCAACGTTCTTGGCGTCGAGCAGTTCCTTGTTGTAATAGACGACCCACGGATCGAGATTGAGCGGCAGGCTGTTGACGCGCCCGTCAGGCTCGACCGCGTAATTGAGCCCGCCTTTGGCGAAGTCGGCGAAATCCAGGTTGGGATCGGTCATCGACTTGTCGGCGAGCATCGGCCGAAGATCGGTAAGCCAGTTGTTCTTGGCGAATTGCCGCTTCTGCACGTGGTAGGAAAGGGCGATCACGTCGAAGCTCGGATTGCCCGAGTTGAACTCGATCACGGCCTTTTGCCGCTGTTGCTGCTCGGGCACCATTTCCGAGCCGACGCTGATGCCGGTGAGTTCTTCGAATTCCTTGTGGTACTTGGTCAGCAGATCGCCGCGAGGACTCTTCACCAGCAGCACTTCAATGGGCTCGCCCTTGTAGCGCTTCCAGTCGAAGCCGCCTTGCGCTTGTGCACCGGTGAGCGATACGCCGGGGACGGCTCCCAGCACTGCGGCGCTGGCGCCGGCCTGCAGCAAGCGGCGGCGGTTGCGATCGGCGCGATCGTCGTGTGCGTGGTCGGTCATCGGATCCTCCTTGAGGTTGTTGTGTCGGCAGAAAGCCGGCTTGACGCTGCGGTCTACAGCGGCGGGTAGAGTGAAATCATACCCGATCGGGTACCGCTCCAGCAGGCGAAGGAACGCGCGACGCTTGTGCGGTAACTTTAGTGAATCTCGTCTTCCCTGTTGAACACGTCGATCAATCGCTCGGCCGTGCACTCGGGAGCGCGAGCGACGGCGAGGATTCGCGCTTCGCGCGCCGCCACGCGCTGGGCGGCTGCCGGCAAATCACGCACCGCTGAGCTGGGGACCACGACCGCGCCATGGCGATCGGCGTGCACAATGTCGCCCGAACGCACCGCCATTCCCATCACCTCGACCTCGCCGCCGAAATCGACGAGATTGACGTAGGCGTGCGAAGGTCCGATCTTTGCGGCCAGAAACTGAAAGCCTGGCGCCCATTGATCGATGTCGCGTACCGAGCCGTTGGTGATCACTCCGAGCGCGCCCAGGCCCCGGTGGATCGCCGACTGCACTTCTCCCCAGAAGGCGCCGTAGCCCGCCTCGGACCCGTCGAGATCCTGGATGATTACGATCGACGGCTTCGGCCCCGCGTCCATATAGCGGTAGTAATCGTGGCGCAGGGTGCGCACTGCGGCGGCGCTCGCTGCAGGCGGCGCCTTGGCGCGGATCCTCGCCGTGCGGGCAAAGCCGACGATGGGCTTCATGTCGGGGAATCCGCAGGTGAGGAAGCTCGTTGTGTAGCCCGTTCCGCGCCGCTCCGGGACGACGACTTCGAGAGCGTTGCAGATCGTCGACGTGTCGAAGGCCGCGAGCGCCGCAAGCTCTTGCAGGCCGGGAGCTTCTGCGCTCGATCGCGACATCGTCAGGCGCCGTCGCGCTCGGCGACGATTCCGGTTTGCCTGACCGCGGCGATCCAGTCTCGTCGGGCGGTCGCATCGAGCGAGACCAGAGGCTCGCGCAGCGCTTCCCAACCGGGATCCTCCGATAGTTCGGCCAGCAATGCCTTGAACGCTGCGAACAACGGGTAGCGCTCGAGTTGCGCGAGAAGTGCTTCGATGAGCTTAAGCTCGTCGCGATAATGGCCGCCACGCGACTGATCGTGCAGGCGGCGCATCAAACGCGGATATAAATTGGCGATGCCGCATATTGTGCCTGCGCCGCCGGCGGCCAATGCCATGGGCAGGTGCGGCTCGTGTCCGACGAAGATCGCGAGATCGGGGAAACGCGCGAGGAGCTTCCTCGTGTGTTCGAAATCGCCGCCGCTATCTTTGATGCCTGCGATTGCGCCGGGATAACTCGCCATCAGCTGCGCAACAACGTCGTGGCGAATGGGCACCGATGTAACCTGCGGGATGTGATACAGATACAGCCGCAGTCGCCGGTCCGCCACCTGATCGATCAATCTTGCGTAGCTCGCATAGACGCCTTCATCGCTCAGGCCCTTGAAGAAAAAAGGCGGCAGGACCAGCGCCCCGATGCACCCCGCGCGCACGGCATGGCGGGTGAGCTCGATGGTTTCAGTGATGGCGGCGCAACCCGTTCCAGCGACGACGCGTTCGGGCGAGATCCCGGCCGCGAGCAACGCATCGAGCCCGGCGCGGCGCTCTTCGAGCGAAAAGGACTGTCCTTCGCCAGTCGTGCCGAACAGGGCGATGCCATCGACTCCCGCCGCGAACAGGCGTCGAGCATGCGCAGCCAGGCGCGCGTTGTCCACTGCGCCCGTAGGTTGAAGCGGAGTCAGGGTCGCGCACCAGACGCCGCGAATGTGATCAGTCACAGCGGGGAAACACTCGAGTTGTTTGCAAAGCGAAGAATGACGCGAGGCGCCGAGCGCTAATAGGATAGCATCGTTAGGTGATCCTTAACGACGACACCTCGATGAGCCGCGATCCCGCCGAGTTGCGACGACGCCTTGCGCAGTCCACGCTGGCATTGGGCGGCGCTCCGCTGGGCAACCTGTTTCGCGCGGTCACAGATGCTCAAGCGATGGCGCTGCTGCACCACGCCTACGACGCAGGCATTCGCTATTTCGACACCGCGCCGCATTATGGGCACGGTCGATCGGAGCAGCGAATGGGCGACGCGCTGCGCGACCGTGAGAGAGCAACGTATCTTCTGTCGACCAAGGTGGGTCGCCTGCTTGAACCGCGGCAGGATGCTCCGCGCGATCAGCATGGCTACGTCGACACGCTGCCTTTCGTGCAGCGCTACGACTATAGCGCCGGAGGTGTGCGTCGCTCGCTCGCCGACAGCCTGCAGAGATTGGGGCTCGTCCGTGTCGACATCGCCTATGTTCACGACATCGACCGCGACACCCACGGCACCGCGCATCCAGCGCGGCTTGCCGACGCGCTCGACGGAGCATTGCCGGCTCTTGCCGAGCTCAAGGCACAAGGCGTGATCGATGCCTACGGGCTCGGCGTCAACGACGTGGCGATATGCAGCGAGGTGCTGCGCTATGCTGACCTCGACGTGATCCTGCTTGCG
>Ga0126381_100000449_pt1 | contig 45296 bp, 31 predicted proteins | sample PanSoiMetPlot_28_FD_96465 | JGI IMG/M metagenome (GOLD analysis project Ga0126381, IMG submission 96465) | Tropical forest soil microbial communities from Panama - MetaG Plot_28 | ecosystem: Environmental > Terrestrial > Soil > Tropical forest > Bulk soil | place: Panama | collected 2016-02-17 | reverse complement strand
GCGACCGGAACGGGCTGCTGCCGAGTTTCAGCGCATTTATGGAGTTGACGAACAACGGTCTGGCCGGGCCCTTCAATCCGCTGGACAACGGGGCGAGCATCGCAGATCCGTATTTCGTCGGCGGGTACAGCAATATGGTGGGGCAGATTTTCCGGCGTAATTTCCCGAACTATTCGGCTGGCTTTTCGCTGAATATACCTTTCCGCAATCGCGCGGCGCAAGCCGACTACGCGACTGACGCGCTGCAGTTGCGGCAGACGGAGCTACAGCTCAAGCGCGCGGTGAATCAGGTGGGCGTTGAAGTAAAGACGGGCGTGATCGGGCTGGAGCAGGCGCGGGCGCGGTATGAGACGGCGGTGAATACGCGCAAGCTTTCGGAGCAGAATCTGGAAGCGGAGCAGAACCGGTTCAAGTTTGGCGCGGTGACGGACGCGACGCTGGTGATTCAGGCGCAGAATCAGCTGGCGCAGGATCAGACGGCGGAGTCGCAGTCGATGGCGAACTATACGCACGCGAAGATCGCGTTCGAGTTCGCCGTGGGACGGACTCTCGACGTGAACAATATTTCGATGAACGAGGCCGCTTCGGGGCATGTGGCGCGCCCGTCGGCCTTGCCGGCATCGATTGAGAAAGAGACCGCGCGATGAAGCGGGCGGTTGCGGTTTTTCTGGCGTGTTCGATGACGATGGCCGCGCAGGGGCCGATTGGCGCGACTCCTCATGGGCCAAAAGTCATTCGGTCTTATACGCCAAGCGATGTGCCGCCGGCGCGGCTGAATAACTCTCCGCGGCTCAGGGCATTGATTCGGGCGGGCAATCTGTATCTCTCCCTGCAGGATGCAATTGCGCTGGCGATCGAGAACGATCTGGATCTGGAGGCGGATCGGTATGAGCTTCCGCTGGCGGACTGGGCGCTGCGGCGCGCCGAGGCGGGCGGGCCTATACGCGGTGTGCCGAGCGGAAGCGCGCAGGTGTCTTCCGTGGATGCTGGTTTGGGCGCCGCAGGGAGCACACAGGCGGCCGGGCTGGGCGGAGGTAATGGCGGCAACGGTGGCGTAGGCGGAAGTGGCGGCGCGACGGTGCAGCAGGTCGGGCAGATCACGCCGAATCTCGATCCGAATCTCCAGAACGCCACGGTGTTCACGCATCAGACGCAGCCCGAGGCGAACACAATCGTCACGCAGACGACCTCGTACATCCAGGACAAGCGCACCTACAACACGGTCTTCCAGCAGGGGCTTATCACGGGCGGCACTTTTCAGATCATCAACTACGAGCAGTACGACCATGAAAACGTCCCGAGCGATATCGTGAACCCGGCGGTGGGACCTTACATCAACGTGGTACTGCGGCACTCGCTGCTGCAGGGGTTCGGCATCAAGCTGAACGACCGTTTCATCCGCATCGCGAAGATGAACCTCGAAGGCGCGCGCGAGACGTACCGGTCGCAGGTTCTCGACAAAGTCGCGAGCGTGGTGAATCTTTATTGGGATCTGGTCAGCGCGAACAATGAAGTGAGTGCGCGGAAGCGGGCGCTGGAAGTCGCGCAGAAGTTCGATGATGATACGAGGGCGCAGATTCAGATTGGGGCGCTGGCAAAGGTGGAAATGCCTCGTGCGGACTCCGAAGTGGCTTCGCGAAAACAGGATCTGCTGATCGCGCAAGCCAACGTGCGGCAGCAGGAAGTACGGATGAAAGACGCCCTGAGCCGAAGCGAGGATCCCGAGTTGGAAGGGGCTTCGATTATTCCGGTGGACCGGATTGAGGTCCCGCCAACGGACGAACTGCCTCCGCTGCGGACGCTCGTGAATAGGGCGATGGAGAATCGGCCGGACGTCGCGATCGCAAAGATTCGGGACGCTACGCAGGAGATCTCAGCGCTGGGAACGATCAATCCTCTGCTTCCGTCGCTCAGCGTGACCGCGCAGGCGTACGACAGGGGGGCCGCAGGGGCGCCTCAGCCCTCTTCGGGAATTGCGCCGAATCCGAAATTTATCGGCTCCTACGGGACGGCATTGGGACAGATCTTCCGGCGTAACTTCCCGAGCGAAACCGTGCAGGTACAGTTCTCGGCGCCACTTGAGAACCGGTTGGCGCAGGCGGACTACGGAATCGACCAGCTTCAGCTTCGGCAATCCGATGTCAGTGGGCGGCGGGACAACAACGCGATTGTGGTGGCGATCTCGAACCAGTTGATCGCTCTGCGGCAGGCGCGGGCGCGGTACTCGGCGGCGGTGAATACGAGGGAGCTGCAGGATCAACTGCTTACGGCGGAACAGCAGAAGTTTTCCTTCGGGAAATCGAATACGACCAATCTGATCATTGCGCAGAGGGCGCTGATCACGGCGCAAACTTCGGAAATCACCGCGGCGGTGGCTTACGCGCATGCAAGAGTAGCTCTGGATCAGGTATCGGGCGAGACGCTGAATACCTATCACATTTCACTGGATGAGGCTCTGGAAGGTCATTTAACGCGCCAAAGCGAGGCGCCCGCGCAATAAACGGGCTTGATTGCGGGCGTGTTAAACTAGTAAATTCCGACCAGAGCCATGTTACTGAGCATTAAGGAGATGGAGGTCCGCAAATTACCGTTTGCGGATACCTGGCAGCCTGGGGAGATCGATTTTTCGGACTCATCCGCGACCCAGAGCGGCCCTCTCACTGCCGAGGGCGTAGCCGAACTCCTTCCCCATACCGGTGGAGAAGTGCGGGTCAAAGGGCGAGTAAAGGCCACGCTCGAGACCGCATGCGACCGGTGCCTGGGGAAGGCGACTTTCGCGATTGACGCGCCGTTCGACCTCTTTTACAAACCGTCCGAAGCGGTGTCGAAGAAGGAAGAAGAGGTCGCAATCGACGAGGGAGAAGCCGAGATGGGCTTCTATGACATGCCTGGTCTGGTGCTGGAGGATATCCTCAGAGAGCAGGTGCTGCTGCAACTTCCGATGCAGACGGTGTGCAGCGAGAACTGCAAGGGGATCTGTCCGGTTTGCGGGGCCAATCGGAACGAAACCGATTGCCACTGCGAAGTTCATCCGAGCGACGACCGCTGGTCGGCGCTGAAGAATATACACATTGAACAGGGCCGTTAGGTCCGGAGAATTTTAGAAATGCCCAATCCAAAACGACGTCACTCGAATGCGCGCACACAGAACCGCCGCGCCCACGACGCTCTGCGCAAGCCCGCTTTCGCCGAGTGCCCCAACTGCCACGAACCGAAACTGCCCCACCGGGTCTGCGCGAAGTGCGGCCAGTACAAAGGCCGGGAAGTGATCGAAACAGCAGCCGAATAAATTGTTTGAAAACGTCCGTCACGCGATATAACCTGAGCGAATGGTCACCATTGCAGTAGACGCGATGGGGGGCGACAAGGCCCCGGTCCCTGAGGTTGAAGGCGCGATTCGAGCGGCGCGCGAACTGGGTCACCGGATCGTGCTGGTGGGCGACCGCGGGCAGATTCAGCGAACGCTGGATAAGCACGCGGGAGCGCGCGAGCTGCCGATTCAGGTAGTCCACGCGGAAGACCGGATCACCATGGACGACCATGCGGCCAAGGCTGCCAGAACCAAAAAGGGCAGTTCGATGCATTTGTGCGCCCGCATGGTGCTGGATGGCAAGGCGGACGGGTTTCTTTCGGCCGGGAACACCGGGGCTTGTATGGCCATCGCGAAGATGGTCCTCGGGAAGGTGCCCGGCGTGGACCGACCTGCGCTTTCCGGGGTGTTTCCTACGCTGAAAGGGACGCCTGTCGTGGTGTTGGACGTGGGCGCCAACGTGGACTGCGAGCCCCGCATGCTGGCTCAGTTCGCGGTGATGGGCGAGATTTATTCGCGCCTGGTCCTGAAAGTGGATAGGCCTCGCGTCGGCTTGCTATCTATCGGAGAAGAGGAGCATAAGGGCAACGCTCTGACCCGCGATACCACTCCTCTGCTCAAGGAATTAGGGCTCAACTTCATCGGCAACGTCGAGGGGCGGGACATCTTTTCCGGCCACACGGACGTGATCGTCTGTGATGGATTCGTCGGTAATGTGGCGCTTAAAGTGAGCGAAGGGCTGGTCGACATGATCGGCGGCATGCTTAAGGAGTCGCTGAAAGCAACCGTCACGCGAAAGATCGGCTTCCTGCTTTCGCGGTCAGCGTTTCGGGAGTTCAAGAAGCGCGTCGATTATTCGGAAATCGGGGGGGCCCCGCTGCTGGGCGTCAAGGGCGTGTGCATCATCTGCCACGGCCGGTCCGATGCCAACGCGATTAAAAATGCGATCCGGGTTGCCGCGGATTTCGCATCCAGCAACATGAATCTGCGCATCGAAGAAGAGCTACGCGAATTCGCGAAGGCTTAATCCGTTGTATACGTCAGATAGGTAGTATGCGTACCGTCCTTGCGCTGGCTTTCGCCGCAATAAGCGCGTTCGCGCAAACCGATAAGTTCAATCACGTTCAGTGGACCATGACGGTCGACCAGACGGCCGTTGCTCCGGGCGGGACGGCGCTGGCGAAACTGCAGGCGCAGATCGATCCCGGCTGGCATATGTATTCGCTGACGACCCGGCCGGGTCCGATTCCAACGACGATTCGGGCGGTGGAAAGTCCGGCGGTTGCTAAGGTCACGATTCTGCAGCCTCCTCCGATTACGAAGTTCGATCCGAATTTCAACGCGGAGACGGAGACTTACGAAGGCGCACAGACGTTCTATGCGCGGATTGAACTGAAGAAGGATACAGCGGCGGGGGCGGCTACGGTAACACTTGAGCCGCGATACCAGACCTGCAGCGGGACATCTTGCATTCCACCGCGCACGCGAACGATCACGGCTTCGCTGACGGTCGCGGCGGATGCCAAGGCCGCAGCGCCGGTGGTTCCGGCCGGCTACACGGAGGCGATTCCCGGTTCGCGCACTCCGGCAAATGGTGGGTCAACCGAGAGCAGCGGGTTGGCTGGATTTCTCGCGGTTGCGTTTGGAGTCGGGCTGGCGGCTATTTTCACGCCCTGCGTGTTCCCAATGATCCCGATCACCATGTCGTATTTCGTGGGTCAGAAGGGCGGGCTGGCGCAGGCGGTTACGTTCTGCCTGGGGATTGTCGTGTTGTTTACCGGGCTGGGGCTGGCTGCGACGCTGGCGCTGGGTCCTGCGGGCGTGGTTCAGTTGGGCGGAAATCCCTGGGTGAACGGGTTTATCGCGCTGGTGTTCTTTGTCTTCGGCCTGAGTTTGTTGGGCGCGTTCGAGATCACGATTCCGTCGGGGGTTCTGACGCGGCTGAACAGCGCGTCGGGGCAAGGCGGATTTCTGGGCACGCTGCTGATGGGGCTGACGTTCGCGCTTGCTTCGTTCGCGTGCGTGGGGCCGTTTATGGGGACGTTGCTTGCAGCTTCGGTTACCGGCGGCAAGCTTCGGCCGCTGCTGGGGATGGCTTCGTTTTCCAGCGGCCTGGCGTTTCCGTTTTTCCTGCTGGCGCTGTTTCCGAGTTGGTTGTCGAAGCTGCCGAGATCGGGCGAATGGTTGGCGCGCGTCAAGGTGGTGATGGGGTTCCTGGTGCTCGCGTTCATGCTGAAGTACCTCTACAGCCTGGATGCGGTGCTGCAACTACACGTGCTGACTCGGGAGCGGTTTTTAGCGGCGGCGTTCGTGCTGGTAGCGATGGCGGGTTTCTATTTGTTGGGATTCGTGCGGTTGCCGGGGATCTCGGCTGATGCCGAACTGGGCGTTTCGCGGCTGCTGATCGGCATGCTGTTTGTGGTGGCGGCGATCAGTCTGATACCGGGGATGTTCGGCGGACGTCTGGGCGAGATCGAGGCGTTCATTCCGCAACCGGATGCGAATTCGATTTCGGGGACTGGCGGCGGGGGCGCCGAAGAGCAGGCCTGGGCGAAGAACGATTTGCCGGGCGCGTTCGCGCGTGCGAAGGCCGAGAACAAGTTGGTGCTCGCGGATTTCACCGGGTACGCGTGCACGAACTGCAAATGGATGAAGGCGAATCTGTTCCCGCGGCCCGAGATTGCTTCGGTAGTGAAGAACATGGTTCTGGTGGAGCTTTATACCGACGGGACCGATGCCGCTTCGCAGGCGAATCAGAAACTTGAGGAAGAGAGGTTTCAGACCGTCGCGATTCCGTTCTACGTGCTCTATGACGCGGATCAGAATGTTCTTGCCACGTTCGCCGATAAAACGAGCGATTCGCAGAAATATCTGGCGTTTCTGAATACGCAGCCAGCGCCCGCGGCTGCACGCTCAGAGGCTGCGGGTGTTTCGGCGCAGATGGAGGGCGTTCCTTTCAAGACGCTCGACGGCGCGGCGCTTTCGATGGATGCCTGGAAGGGGAAGGTCGTCGTCCTGAATTATTGGGCGACCTGGTGTATTCCATGCCGGCAGGAGATTCCGGAGTTCAATCGGATTCAGGCCGAACTGGGGCCGAAGGGCGTTCAGGTTGTGGGCATTTCGATGGATGAGGACGGCGCCGAGGCCGTGCGCCCGTTTTTAAAGCAGCTTCCGATGAAGTATACGGTGGGGCTGGGTTCGGGGACCATTGGGCAGTTGCCGATTACGGTGGTCCTGGATAAGAACGGGAAGACGGTTGGACGGTTCGAGGGGTTCACGAAGCCCGAAACAATCCGGGAAGCGATTGCTAAAGCTCAGGCGGGATAGGATGATGGTCGCATGGCGGCGAATCCCGTAACGCGGCTTACTCCCGAACAATACCTTTCAATCGAGCGGACCGCCGAAATCAAGAGCGAGTATCACGACGGACAGATGTTCGCGATGTCCGGTGGAAGCGCAGCGCACGCTTTTATTCCGGCGCGCATCATTGCCGCCGTGTTGCCCGGATTGAGAAGCGGCGGATGCGATATAGCGACATCGGATCTGCGAGTGCGCGTCACCCCGACGGGCCCCTTCTTTTATCCGGATTTGACGATTTGCTGCGGCGAGCCTCGGCTCGCGGATGAATACCGTGATGTGCTGCTGAACCCTTCGGTCATTTTCGAAGTGATTTCGCGGTCCAGTGAAGCTTATGACCGCGGATTCAAGTTCGCGCAATACCGGCTGATCGAATCACTTCGCGAGTACGTGCTGGTGTCGCAGACTGAACCTCGGATCGAGGTGTTCACAAGACAGCCGGATCACTCCTGGGTTTTGCACGAATCCGTCGGGATGGATGCGATTTGCCGGTTAACCAGCGTGGGCGTCGAGTTCTCGCTGAACGATATCTACCGCAACATTCGGCTGGACGCCTGAAGGCTCTTTCCGTTCCGCCAGAAGCCTCGATAGTATTTCCGCGGCGACTTCTTTGCCGCGCTCTCCGATTTCACCGACGGGACCTACGCAGGCCGGGCAGCCGGATTCGCAGGCGCAGCCAGCGATCAGGTCTTTGGTGTAGGCGAGGAGCCGGTCGGTGAGGCGGTAGAGGGGCGCGCTGAGTCCCACTCCGCCGGAGTAGGTGTCGTAGAGGTAGAGATTCGGTTTCCAGGCGGCCCCGGTGATTTCTTCCGTAAAGGCGACGCCGAGGTCGTGGGGATCGCACATCAGGAGCAGCGACCCGACGGTCCGGAAGGCGTTGCCGAGTCCGGCTAAGCCATTCTGACGTTCCAGCGGCGTGTATTGATCCAGGCTCGCGAGGAACTCGGCTCCGAAATGGAGCCACCATGATGTTGTGTGCACCTCCTGCTCGGGCATCGACAACTCCCCTGCCCCGACGTTCTCGCCCGTATAAAAGCGGATCTTCTTGAATCCAACGATCTGGCGGTTGACACGCACGTCGCCGTGCGCTTTTTCGGCGTACTCGACGACAGGCGCTTTCTCGAATTCGCGCAGAGTGGTGACGCGGTTATGGTCGATCGCGTCAGTGTAGTAATCGCAATCGACGCTGCGGACGTAGGCTTTGCGCTCCTTGTAGTCGAACCGCTCCACGTGGAACTGCTTCGCCTCGTGAAGGTAGATCGCTTTTTCGTGGAGTGTGGTCAGCCCGGCGGTAAAGGCGACTTCACCGATGATCTTCGCCTCCCCGGTCGTATCGATGACGACGAAGTTATCGCTCGAGACGGAGCGCAGGCTGATGGTGTTGGCCGGGTAACTGTCAGACGTCCAGTGCCACGCCTTTCCCGAACGATGCAGAAGGCCGGTTTCCGCCAGGAAGGAACACGGCTCGTTCACCTCATGGGTCCCGAATCGCTCGTCCTCGCGCAACGGCAGTTCGAAGGCGGCGCATTTCAGGTGATTCAGCAGGATTTCGAGATTGTCCGGATTGACCTGGGCATGCTCCGGTGAACGACCGAAGAGATATTCGGGATGCTCGACGACATACTGATCAACCGGGGCGCTCGACGCCACCATAATGGCTAGCGATCCCGTGTGGCGGCGACCGGCGCGACCGGCGCGCTGCCACATAGAAGCGATCGCGCCGGGGTATCCGGCCATTACAACGGCGTCGAGTGAGCCCACGTCAATGCCGAGTTCAAGCGCGTTAGTGGCCACGACGGCGCGGATCTCGCCGGAACGAAGGCGCTTCTCAATCTCGCGGCGCTCGCGCGGAAGATACCCGCCGCGATAGCCGCGAACCGACTCGGTCGGGATGCGGCCCTTGTCACAGGCATCCTTGAGATACGTCACGAGAATTTCGGTGGCGAGGCGGCTGTTCGCAAAGACAAGTGTCTGCTGATGGCGGTCGAGGAGGTCGAGCGCGAGCCGGCGCGTTTCGTTGATATAGCTGCGGCGAATCCCCAACTGCCGGTTCACGACCGGCGGGTTGTAGCAGACGAATACTTTCTCGCCGGCGGGGCTGCCGTTGCGGTCGATGAGTTGGAAAGGTTGTTCGACCAACGATTCGGCGAGTTCTTTCGGGTTCGCGATGGTGGCGGAACAGGCGATGAAGCGCGGATTCGATCCGTAAAATTCGCACAGCCGCCGCAGTCGGCGCAGAATATTGCCGAGATGGCTGCCGTATACGCCGCGGTAATAGTGGAGTTCGTCGATCACGATGTACCGCAGGTTTTCGAAAAGCTTGGCCCATTTGGTGTGATGCGGAAGGATTCCGGTGTGGAGCATGTCCGGGTTGGTGAGGACCACATTGGCGCGCTGTCGAATAGCGCGGCGGGCGTCCTGAGGCGTATCGCCGTCATAGGTGAAGGCGCAGATGCCGGAGCCCATGTCTTCGACGAGCCCGTGTAGCTCTTCGAGTTGGTCTTCCGACAGAGCCTTGGTTGGAAAGAGATAGATGGCGCGGGCGCCGGGATCTGAGATGAGATGGTTCAGAACCGGGAGGTTGTAGCAGAGCGTCTTGCCGCTGGCAGTGGGGGTAACGATGACGACGTTCTCTCCCGCTTCGGTGCGCTGGCAGGCTTCGGCCTGATGGGTATAAAGGCGGGCGATTCCACGTCGAGCGAGGACGGCGCGGAGTTTCGAACCAACGGAGTCGGGAAAGTCGGCGTATTCCGCGGGACGAGCGGGTGTGCGCCGGATCGCTCGGACGGGGCTTTCGTTGGAAGCCGCGAGCGCCTCCAGCTTCTGAACAAACGGAACAAGGCCGTCTTTGCCATCGTTCGCCGGGGCTGCCAACTCAGTGAACATATTCGCCGTTTCTTCGCTCCAGTCTAACAGCTAAAGGACGGTACTCTGAGATTTGCCGAGCGCGCCCGAATCGATTCTCGTCTCTGCAGGAGAGGCTTCCGGAGATTACTACGCGGCGGAACTAGTCCGGCATCTGAGGCAGAGATGGCCGGAATGCCGTTTCTTCGGCTGCGCGGGGCCAAAACTGCGGGCGGCCGGAGTTGAGCCCGTCATTCGGACCGAAGATCTGGCTGTCGTGGGGTTGGTGGAGGTGCTCCGGCATCTGCCCCGCATCTGGTTACGCTACCGAAAGTTGACGCGGGAGGCCGCGGCGCGCAAGCCCGCGCTGGCGATACTAACCGATTCGCCCGATTTTCACCTCCGTGTGGCGGCCCGGCTGAAGGAGACCGGCATTCCCGTCGTCTATCTGGTTGCGCCCCAGGTCTGGGCCTGGCGGCAAGGCCGGGTCAAAACAATGCGCCGGATCATCGACCGGCTGCTCTGCATTTTTCCTTTTGAAGAGGCCTTTTTCCGGCAGCACGGCGTACCGGTCCGTTATATCGGACACCCGCTGGCCTCTCGAGTGCGGCCGGCGCTGTCCCGGGAGGAGTTTTTCAAGAAACACGATATCCCTTTGGATCGTCCATTAGTTGCGGTGCTCCCCGGCAGCCGTCGCAGCGAGGCAATGCGCCATATTCCTGAACTCAGAAAAGCGGCGGATGTGATTGCGCGTCAGAGGGATACCACGTTCCTTTTGCCGGCGTCATCGACCTGCGGGGCGGCCTTCTTCGAGGCGCCGCTGGCGGGAAGCCAAATTCGGCCGATCGAAGGCGAAGCATGGGAAACCATGGCCTACTGCGATGTGGCGCTGGCCGCAAGCGGAACGGTAACGGTCGAGGCGGCGCTTCTCGGCGCTCCGATGGTGACGTTCTACCGGGTTTCGGAGCTGAGCTGGGCGATCGGGAAGCTTCTGGTAAAGTCGCCTTTCTTCACGATGGTCAATCTGATCGCAGAGCGCCAGGTCGTTCCCGAACTGATGCAGAGCGAGATGAACGCTGATCGGATCGCAGAGGAGGCCGGGCGGCTCCTGTCGGACCGCGAGGAACGCGCGAAAATGAAAACTGAGCTACAGAGGGTGGCCGCACGGCTGGCGCAGGAATCCGATCCGATGGAAGCCGCGGCGGACGAGGTGGCGAGAGTGTACGAGCAGGTGGGGAGGCAATGAAGTCTGTGATTCGGAAGTTGGGATGGATTGCGCTCGGCGCGACGGCGTTCGTGTCGCTCGCGCAGGCGCAGGATGAAAAACGCTCGCGCATCGACGTGGAGAATTACGTGATTGATGCGCAGATCAATCCGGAGACGCAGACGCTGGCGGCGCGCGTCGCGGTGCGCTTCCTTCCCCTGGACGACCAGACGACCTCGGCCACTTTTGAACTGAATAACAACCTCAATATTTCGAAGATTACCGATGAGCGAGGAGTCTCCATCAGCGGATCCCGCAATCAGCAGGAGAATTCGGTCCGCCTGACGTTTAACTCACCGCTGCCCAAGGGCCAGCCGATGACGGTGACGTTCAACTATGACGGGCGGTTGACCGGTACCGAGGAATCGCCGATTTACGGGATCAAGTTCGCGGCGATTCAGAACGATTACGCATTTCTGCTTTACCCGGCACGATGGTTCCCCGTGAGCGGCTATACGTCCGACCGGTTTACATCCACTATGAAGATCACCGTCCCCGCGGGATTTCAGGTGATCGGCAGCGGCTCGGGTTCGAATACCGGGAATGTGTGGACCTATGAGTTTACGAAGCCGTCGTTTCCCGGTGATATTGCCGTCGTGAAGGGGCAACCGGTTAAGAATTCGAACGAAGGCATTACGACTACGCTTTGGTTCCGCGGTAACGCCGCCGCGCAGGCGAATGCCTATGGCGCGATGACGGCTCAGATGGTCAATTACTTCACGTCAGTCTACGGACTGGCTCCTTACGCCAATATGACCATCGTCGAGACGACCGATGGCGCTCCCAACGGCTACGCGGCTCCGGGGGTTCTGTACCTTTCGCCGCAGTCGATCACAAAGGATGTGAACGTCAACGTGCTGGCGAACCAGATCGCGCGCCAGTGGTGGGAGATCTCCGTATCGCCTGTCAACCGGAATCATATCTGGCTCGAAAACGGTATGGCCCTGTATTCGGAGGCACTCTGGACGATGCACGAGAAGGGCGAGACGGCGATGACCGACCGGATGAAAGATACCGGCATCACGGCGCTCACGATGGACAATGTTCCCCTGATTCAGGCAGCGCGTTTGGAAGATTATTCGCCGGAATATTGGGCGCTGACCGCAAGCAAGGGCGCCGTGGTGGTGGAGATGCTCCGGAACACCATGGGCGACGACAAGTTCTTCAAGGCGCTCAAGGCATTCCTGCAGCAGTCCGCGTGGAAATCGGTCACGACGGAAGATTTTCGCAAGGCGTGCGAGACCGCGATGGGCGAAGAACTCCGGTACTTCTTCATTCAGTGGGTGGAATCGAACAGCGCTCCCGAGTTCAAGCTGGAGTACACGATTTTCCGGACGACCAAAGGCTTTCGCGTCCAGGGCAGGATTTCGCAGGACCTGGATACGTTCCGGATGCCTGTCGATCTGAAGATCGAGACTGAGGGCAATCCGGAGACAAAGCGCATTGAGGTGATGGGCACGTCTTCGGAATTCTCGGTAGAGACGTTCGGGAAGCCGAAAAAGGTGACTATCGATCCGGGGCATAAGGTGCTTCGGATGAGCCCGGAAGTGCGAGTGGAAGTGGCCATCCGGCGCGGCGAACAACTGGCGGCTGTCAGCGAATACGCGGACGCGCTGAAGGAATATCAGAAGGCGCTGGACACGCAGCGGAACAGTTCCATGGCGCATTTCCGCGTGGCGCAGATTTTCTTCGCCCAGCACAATTATCAGTCGGCGGCGAACGAGTTCCGCGAAGTGCTGAACGGCGATCTTCAGCCCAAATGGCTGGAGGTCTGGACCCACATCTATCTGGGAAATATTTTCGATATCACCGGGCAGCGTGAGCGCGCGGTGAACGAATACACCCAGGCGCAGCGGACTCGGGACAACACGCAGGGCGCGCAGGAGACGGTCGGGAAGTATCTCCACGAGCCGTATAAGGAAGCGAGCCGCGAGGCGGTTTAGCGCTTCACGCCGGCGGCGCGACGGTCCACCCCGCGTGCGCGTATTCCTCCGGATAACCGGTGAATGCGATCATCGGACCGGAATCGCCCGAGGGCGCTTCCACATCTGCGTTAGAACCAAAAAGGAGTGGTTCCGCAAGAGCCAGATAGCGTAGTATTGCGTGGATGTCGCCCTCTGCGGGCGTCGCGATCGCGAAGCCTTGCGAGCGGAACCGCAGTTCGATTTCATTCTCCGACAGATTCCAGATGAGGAACGCGCATCGTTCGACGGAACGCTCGAACCGTTCCATGGCGCGTGATTGCGTGTCGGCCGAGTCCAGGCGGCGGTCGAGGTAGATCTCTACGCCCGAGCGCCGTTCGCGCGCAAATTCCCTTACCTGCAGAGCGCCGACTTTTGCGCTGGATTTCCAGTGGACGAGCCGGGCGCTGTCCGTGGTTTCATAAGGCCGAAGCCGGTAGAAGTCCGTTCCGGCCCCCCCGCGGTCCTCGCCGGTTTCGCCGATCACAGCATCCAGAAGAGACCAGTCGGAGGGAGACGGTTCCATCGCCGGATACACGATCGTTTCACGCCGAAGGGAAACAACCGCGCTCCGGCGCAGGAAGCCGAACGGGAAGCGCGTTCCGAGAGCGAAGAGGTTTTCACGGCTTCGGCCGCGGCGCGGGAAAGTGACATCGATCGGCGTCTCGATTGAGCCGCCACCGGGGATCATCGGGAGGTAGATGCGCCCGGTAAAGATGGGCGGCAGCGACTCATCGCGGAGAGGCATCCCGGCGAGTTCGATGGAGAACGACGGCGTGAGCCGCTTGAGGTTGCGGATACCGATACGCGCAGGCGATTCCGCCCGGGCGGCGACGTGGCGGGGAAGAAGAAGTTCTACCTCGAGTCCAGAAAGCACGAGCCGGCTTATGAACCCCGAGACCAGGAGCAGGGCCAGCATCGACGAGAAAATGAGGAACAGCAGGTTGTTGGCCGAGAGGAACGCGCCGGCGCCCGTTAAAGCCACCGCGAACGCAAAGAGGACACCTGCGCCCGTGATCCGATAGCGGACGCGCCGCCGGATCCATGCCCGAAGCGTTCGCAGACTCATCCCGTTGAGGACCCACTTCATTATCGGTCGGCTGGACGCCTAAAGAGTCCGAGTGATTTTGCTAAGCGTGCGCGGGCGGTCCGGATCCAGGTTCTTTTCTTTGGCCAGAGCGGCGGAGAATAGCTGGGCCGGGATGATATACGGAATCGGCGTATAGATCTCCGCGATGCGCACCGGGATGGTGATGGCCCGCTGACCCTGATTTGATGCTGCGGGATTGGCGCGGTCCGTGATGACGAACGTTTCGGCCTTCAGGTCCCTGAGTTTTTGAAGCGTCTCGCGCATAGAGGTCCAGATGGGCCCCGCAGGCGTGAAGAGGAAAGCCGGGAAGTTCGGTTCCACCATCGCGATCGGGCCGTGCAGAAGGTCGGCCGCGGAGAAGCGTTCCGCCACCACGTAGCAGGTTTCCATCAGCTTCAGGGCAAATTCGAAGGCGTTGGCGTAGTTGAGGCCGCGACCCACGACGACAGCGTGATGCATGAACCGATAGCGGCCGGCGAGATCCGCTACCTGCTGTTCCAGCGACAGAGCGGAGGCTGCGAGGTCCGGAATGGCCTGGAGATCCGCGATGCGAAGCTTCGCGCCGAGCGCGTAGGCGAGCAGGTACAACTGCATCAACTGGCCGGTGTAAGTTTTGGTAGCCGCGACGCTTTTTTCCGGGCCGGCGCGGACCAGAAGAACATGGTCCGCAATCTTCGCCATCGCGCTGCCGGATTCGTTTGTGACGCCAACAGTGACGGCGCCAGCGGCTTTCGCTTGCTCCAGAACGACGTTAGTGTCGGTCGATTCGCCCGATTGAGAGATTCCGGCGACCAGGGCGCCGGTGTAGTCGAGTTTGCCTTCGTAGACCGTGTGAATCGAAGGCGCGGCGAGGGCGACCGGAATTCCCGTGGTGATTTCGAGAAGGTAGCGTCCGAACTGAGCGGCGTTATCCGAGGTGCCTCGCGCCGCGAGCACGATCAGACGCGGCCTCTTGCGCATCATGGCGGCGCGGAATTTCTCGATACTCTTCAGCCCGGAGGACAAAGTTCGAGCCAGCGTTTCGGGCTGCTGGCGGATTTCATCACGCATTCGCGACATATCAGTCTCGATTCAATCGACGAGGGCGCGCATGGGGTTGACGCTCGACGGATCCGGGAGCAGCGCGAACTTCGGGGACTCTCCTTTCAGTTTCGAGAGAACGGCGCGGGAGAAGAAGTCCGTCGCGGGCGCTACCGCTGCGATACGGGTCCAGACTTCGCGCGCTGCTTCCGTCTTTCCGTCCAGCAGGAGCGCATACCCCAATGTGGTGTCTCGGATAGCTTCGGCGCCGGGACCGCGGAGCATGGTATCGGCGCGCTGCTTCCAGGCCTCGGGCGACGCGGACGGCAGGGCGGCGAATTTTGCGACCAGCGCGGACGCGGAAGGGATTCCGCTAACGCCGGCGAGCAGTTTCGTCGCGGCCTCGCGCTGGTTCGCCATCAGATCCCAGATTGCGAGTTGGGCGGCATTGGCGGGAACCGAGACTTTGTCTTCTAGAAGCTTTACGGCTTCGGGGCGGCGCGCTGTTCGGAAGTACCAATCCGCGATGAAGAGATCGAGGTCGGCCGGAGCGGCCTTCTGGCGGGCGGCGCGAAACTGTCCGAAGGCGGTATCGGCGGCTGGCTTGTCGCCCGCGGCATAGCGGGCCCATGCTGCCTTGTAAAGTTCACCGCCGTTCAGAAAGCGCGCATCTTTGGCGTTCGCGGTCATGTAGCTTTCCGCCGCCTCACGAAACTTGCGGTACATGAACTGAACATCCCCCAGGGAATCGAGTGGATTAGGATCGTTCGGCCGAACCCGGCCGTATTCCCTGAGCGCACTGACGGCGCCTGGGTAGTCACCACTCCAGGCCAGCGTGTATCCTTCCTGGTTCAGAGCGTCAGGGTTATTTGGCAGGATCTGCGCGATCTTTTTCCAGGATTGCGCCGAGTCGCCAAATCTTCCCGTAGCGGTCTGCGCCTCGGCGACCTGACGGAGCAGCCATGCATCGCCCGGGGACTGTTCCGAGAGCCTGCGAAGGGCGTCGACCTGAGCTCCCCGGTTCCCGGATATCCGGGCGCGAAGAACTTCAAGGTTGGCGCGGGCGAGAGGATCGATTTTGTTTGCCTCACCTTTGTGTAGGGCGTCGAGAAGGGCGGCGCGGTCTCCCCGCGCGAGCGCGGAATTGGCCAGGGCAACCCAGGCCGGACCGAAGGCCGGATCTTCACGCAGCGCCTGCTCAAGCAGTGGGACGCCACCGCCAGCCGGTTCGACCAGGCTTGATGAATAGAGCCGCAGAACGTGCTCGTTCGACGTGAAGTAGGGCGCGGCGTTGGGCGAGATCTCGTGCGCGAGCCTGGCGATCGCGGTCATGACCTCGGAGCCCGACACGGAGACGACTTTGGTCGTCTGATGCGTGGCAAGATCCTCCGCAGAGGCGACGAAGCGAATCTGGCCGCCCGTGCGCTCGATGTACCCGGAGTACAGGCGGTTGACTCCCGCGCTCAGCGCGTCTGCGCGCTGAGCCGAGGCGCCCGGCGCGCGCGCCGGTTCGAATCCCAGTCCGGCTCCGGAACGGGTCAGCGAATCAGAGCCGAGGACCGGGCCATCCAGGGCGCGGGCAAGTGACGAGGAAAGGTAATCCGCAACGGCGATACTCAGCCAATCGAGGGATGAGTCGCCGGAAAGATTTTCAAACCGGACGAATGCGTACCGCGGCGGTGGACCAGTGATTTTCTTAGCGCAGGAAAGCGCCACGAACGATAGCGAACAGAGGGTTGTCCAAAGGACCGCGCGTTGCCACGCGCGGTTCAGAAGCATCCCGGCCCGTCAGAGAACACGCGGCTCCAGCGTCATCAATTCCTGGAATTCAGGGGTCTCGCGGAGACCCGCGAACTCTGGCACGCTCGTCATCTTTACTTTGTCCTTCAAACCCTCTTCCAGAGATTTTCGCAGATACTGCAGCGCGAGTTCATTTTTGCCGCTCTTGGCGTACATACGAGCCATCTCATAGTGATAACGAGCGCGGTCGGTCACCGAGCGGTCCTGCAATTCCGTGCCGACGACGCCGCGGTGTTCGAACACGTCGGGATCGATCGAAAGGGCTTTCTCATACGCTGCCGTCATTTGCGGGAACTTGCCGCGCGAGTAATAAGCGGTTCCCAGGTTGCTCCAGAATGAAGCGGTGTCGGGCTTCAGATCGAGTGCATGCCGATAACGCGAGATCGCGTTTTTGTACCTTTTCTCCGCGTAATAAACGGTACCGAGATTGTTGACGGCATCGGCATATTTCTTGTCGACCTTGATCGCCTTCTCGTAGTTCCGCCGAGCAGCGCCGAAATCGCCCAACTGGTGATAGGCAATGCCGATCTTGTTCCACGTCACGGCAGAGTTCTGCGGGCCGTCACGGTAAGAGTCGATCGCCTCGCGAAACATTTTGCGCGCCATGTAGACGTCGCCGCGTTGTTCGGGGGTCAGTTTGATCGCGGCGGAAGCATCCGGCTTCGGCGTCGGAGATGGTGTGAAGGAGTTACTGGCCAGGCGTTGCTCGCTCTGCGCGAACGCGCAGGTTACTGCGGCCAGGGAAACGATGAACGTACGTGCGGAAACCATGTCGGCCTCCCCTGTGTGAATCTATTGGATCACAAATTCGGGATGGAAAACATGGGGGGCGCCACGGCCATCACTTGAAGACGTCTTTAAGCTTGCCGAAGAAGCCCTTCTTCTTTTGGGGCTCGGGCTGATTGGCTGGCGGGGGTGGGGGGGCGGCAACGGGCGGCTGATACGGCAACGGCGCTGCGCCCGAAACCACGTCCGCACGGCGGGGAGGCTGAACCGCGTCGGCATTGTGCGGAGTTTGCGCGGGTTGGGTGGCGGCGGGAGTATCCCAACCAGAGACCAGCGTCTGACTTCCGGCGCCGCCGTGGAGAGGACAGAAACCCACCGGTTCAGTGCCTGCGATAAAGACCTCAGGCTTCCGATCGGGACAGTTGGCCGTTGCGGGCAAACCAGATTGGGGATCGATGGTGAGGGTCACGACGCCGTCTGGAGCCGTGAACTCTTTGGCATTGGAATACGGCCGAAGCTGAATGGCGCGCTTCATGAACTCGGTCCACACGGGAAGAGCGGACTTCGCGCCTTCAATGTTGAGTTCGCTGTAGTCGTCGTATCCGACCCAGACAATACAGAGGAGGTCTGAGGTGAAACCGGCGAACCACCCGTCATGCGAGGTGCCTGTCTTACCTGCTGCCGGAACGACAAAACCCCGGGATCTCACTCCCGCGGCTGTGCCGGTGCGCATCACCTCTTCAAGCATGCTGACCATCAGATAGGTGACGCGCTGATCCAAAACCGATTTGGTCTGCGGCTTCTGATCGAGAAGAACCTTGCCGTTGGGCTCTTTGACAAGCGAGAGCAGCGTGGGCTGAACGCGGACGCCCTTATTGGCGAATATCGTGTAGGCGCCCGCCATTTCGAGCGGCGTGGCGACATATGAGCCGATCGCCATGGCTGGCGTCGCCTTGACATCCTCGCTGATTCCCGCCCTGTGGGCCAAGCTCACGACGGTGCTGTAACCGACCATCTCGGCGACCTTGATGGTCGCGACGTTCATGGACTTGGCCATCGCGCGGCGGAGCGTAACCGGTCCGTAGAATTCGTGCTCGAAGTTCTGCGGCTCATAGTCCTGACCATCGAAGGTGAATGTCGTGGGTTCGTCCACCACAATGGAAGCGGGCGTCAGGGTGGTGGTACCACCCGCTACGGCTGTGTTGAGGGCCGCTGCGTAAACAAACGGTTTGAAGATCGATCCAGGCTGCCGCTCGGCAAGGATCCGGTTCAACTGACTCGCGCCGTAATTGCGCCCGCCAATGAGAGCTTTGACTTCACCCGTGTGCGGATTCAAGGCGATGAGCGCGCACTGTGGCTCAACAAAGGGCGCGTTCTTGAAGCGTTTCTGCTTTCGGGCAATGTCGTCCACCTGCTTCATACCAATGGCGACTGCTTCATTAGCGGCGCGCTGCAGGTTCAGATCGAGAGTCGTGTAGATCTTGTCCGAGTGGGCCTGGAAGTCGTATCCGGGAAAGCGCTTCTCCAGATCGTCATTCAGAAGATCGACGAAGTACGGCGCGTCACTCGATTCAGACGCGCCGTTGATCACCGTCAGCGGAGTTTCGGTTGCCACGCCGTATTCGCGGTCGGTGATGTAGCCGTTCTGGCGCATCATGCCGAGAATCCAGTCCCGGCGCTGCCGGACGCGGTCCGCATGGCGGTAGGGATTGTAGTAGCTGGCCCCTCGCGCGATGCCGGCCAGCGTGGCGGCCTCGGGCAGGCTCAGAGAACGCAGGTCCTTTCCGAAGTAAGCCTGCGATGCTTCGCCGAATCCGCGGATCTCGAAGCTGCCGCGGTATCCGAGATCGATCTGATTGCAGTAGAGTTCGAAAATCTGTTCCTTACTGAGCTTCTGCTCGAGCTGAATCGTAATCAGAATTTCCGCGGCTTTACGGCGCCAGTTACGGTCCAGCGTAAGGAACATGTTGCGCGCAAGCTGCATTGTGAGCGTGGAGGCGCCCTGCTCGTTGCGGCCGCGCTTGAGGTCAACCCATGCGGAGCGCATGATGCCGATCGGGTCGAATCCGGAGTGCTGAAAGAAGCGCTTGTCTTCCGCTGAGAGTATGGCGTTGCGGAGAACCGGCGGGATGTCCTCGTAATGAACCACGCGCTGTTTTTCGCGTTTGCGGTCGTACAGGTTCGTGATGAGCTGCGGCTCGAGTTCGTACATCGGCCGGTCGCTGTTGTCGTTCAGAGAAATGATGCGGGAGATCTTGTTTTTAGCGAATTTAACAGCCGCCGCTTCCTGATCGAAGTACGAGTCGGAACCCGGGAAGATATCAATTGAGTCGGGCCGGAGCGTATAGTAGCCGATCGGGTTCTTGCGATTTTCGTTGTAGCCCGCCCTCCGCAGAGCGGCAGCGAGATCGACGGGAGAGGTCTCATCGCCGATGGCGACTGAACTCGGCGCAGAGTAGATGCGCGAGGTGGAGGAGTAAGCGCCCGCCCGCAGGCGCGCATCGATCAGCTTCGCGTACTTGTTGTAGTAGTGGACGAAGACCGCGGCGGAAGCGATGAGAAGGCAGGCAACGACCCCGAGGAAGATCTTGCCCGCGGGGTGAAGGAAGAAACGGACCAGGCGCGCGTTCCGGGGAACCCGCACGGTCCGTTTCGCGGCTTTGGCGGGCCGGTCTTCGGCGACCTTCATATATCTTCAGGATACCGGGAACCGAGTGATGGTTACAGCGGTGAAGACGCTCACCAAAGCTGTGATCTACTGTTGGTCATGCGAAAAGTACTCGTAGCGGCCCTGTTCGGCGCGCTCGCATTGAGCGCTCAGGTAAAGATTACACAGGGGAAGGACCGGATCGAAGTGGCGATCGACGGTAAGCCGTACACCACGTTCTATTACGGGAATGAAGTCCCGAAGCCCTACCTGTGGCCGTTGCGCGCTCCATCCGGCGTTGAGGTGACGCGGTCTTTTCCCATGGAGAAGGTCGCGGGGGAATCCACGGATCACCAGCATCATCGTTCCATGTGGTTCGCGCATTCCGCCGTGAACGGATTCGATTACTGGAACAACGAGTTTTCGTATGAGGAAAATCCGAAGATCAAGGGCACGATGGGCCATATCTATGTGACGAAAGTCGAAAAGGCCCAGAGCGGCCAGAAAACAGGCGAGATTGACGAGACTTCGGAGTGGAAGCAACCGGACGGAAAGGTTGTGCTGAACGAAGACCGTAAGATGATTTTCCACGCGGGCGGGCCGAATCGCGTGATTGATTTCGATTTTGTGCTGACCGCTAAGACAGACGTGAAATTCGGCGACGCGAAGGACGGCGTTTTCGGAATTCGCGTGGCCTCCGGGCTGGAGGAGCCGGGGCCCAAGTCGATCGCAGAGCCTAAACGAACCGGTTTGATGATCAACGCGCAGGGCTGCAAAACCGAGGCGGAATGCTGGGGAAAGCGGTCGGAGTGGATGGATTATTCGGGCACGATTGACGGCCAGAAGGTGGGCATCGCGATATTCGACACGCCGGGAAACGCCGGATTCCCCACTTACTGGCATGCGCGCGGCTACGGTCTGTTCGCGAACAATATCTTCGGACGGCATGAGTTCACGAACAAAGCGGAACCCGATGGAAGCGTCACGCTGAAGCCGGGGGAACAACTTCACTTCCGGTATCGGGTGGTGATCCATCCGGGAGACGCCGCCGAAGCGCACATCTCGGATCTTTACAAGGACTACGCTAACCAGTATTCGGCGCGCAGGTAACGGGATTCGGCCCCGGCGCCGTCCTTAAATACGTACGCTATACTCCATTTCATTCTTTCTCAGAGGTAAAAGCGAATGTATAAGGTCCTGGCGGGACTGCTCGCCGTTTCGCTAACTGTTTTTCCGCAGACTCTGCCACAGGGCGTTCAAAAGAAAGCTTCTCTGGCAGGGGTGACCGAATACGATTTCCCGAACGGCCTGCGGGTGGTGCTCTTTCCCGATACTTCGTCCCCGAAGATTACGGTGAATATGACCTACCTCGTCGGCTCTCGGCACGAAGGATACGGCGAGACGGGCATGGCTCATCTGCTCGAGCACATGAACTTCATCCTCTCGACGCACAACCGGGACATCAAGAGAGAACTGGTGGACCACGGCGCGGACTGGAACGGCACCACCAGTTATGACCGCACGAACTATTTCGAGACGTTCACGGCCACCGACGACAACCTGAAATGGGCGCTGGGCCTCGAAGCCGAACGCATGGTCAACATGCGGATGGAAAAGAAGCTTCTCGACACCGAAATGACCGTGGTGCGAAACGAATTCGAAAGAGGCGAGAACAGCCCGCAAGGAATTCTCGAGGAGCGCGTAGTCTCGACTGCCTACTTGTGGCACAACTACGGGAAGTCAACGATCGGATCGAAAGAGGATATTGAAAAAGTCCCGATCGAACGCCTGGCTGCATTTAAGGCGAAGTATTATCAGCCCGACAACGCGGTCCTGATCATCACCGGACAGATCGATCCCGCAAAGACTCTGGGGTATGTGGCCTCGACCCTGGGCGCGATTCCCCGCCCTGCGCGCAAGCTGGACGATACGTATACTGTGGAGCCCGCACAGGACGGGCAACGGTACGTAGAACTGCGCCGCGTAGGAGTCGGCAAAGCGCTGATGATCGCGTATCACGGACCCGCGATGGCGAGCAAGGACGCTGCAGCGCTGGAAGTCCTTACCGGCATTCTGAACGGTACAAACGGGACCGGGCGACTTGCGAAGGCGCTGGTTGACAACAAGAAGGCGCTGCAGGCGCGCATCTCGTTCGAAGAGCTTCACGATCCGGGATTCATACTCGCCTCGGCGACGCTGAACGACACGCAGTCGATAGATGATGCGAAGAAGGCGATTCTCGACACAATCGCCGGAATGGTGACGGAACCGCCGTCGAAGGACGAGGTGGAGCGCGCGAAGACGCGAATCCTGCGCGGCTCCGAGCGGGCGTTGGCGAATTCGCAGGCGATGGCGATGGATCTCAGTGAGGCTGCCTCGCAGGGCGACTGGCGGCTGTTCTTTTCGAATTACGACGACATCAGCAAGGTCACGCCGGAGGATCTCACGCGCGTCGGGAAGCTGTATTTCAAGGAGTCGAACATGACGGTCGGGGAGTTCATTCCGACCTCCGCTCCCGACCGCACCGTGGTCCCCGCGTCGCCGGATCTCCAGACTATGTTCAACGGGTACAAGACGGCGCTTTCGGTCGGCGATAGCGAGGCGTTTGATCCGACTCCGCAGAACATTGAAAAGCACATCACACGGGCAACCCTTCCAAACGGGACGAAGCTTGCGATGCTGCCGAAGGCCAACCGCGCAGGAACTGCCAGCGCGATTCTGGAGCTTCGCTTCGGCGATGAGAAATCGCTTGCCGGGAAGAATGCCGTGGCGCAGATCACGTCGGCGCTGCTGATGCGCGGGACAAAGACCAAAACCCGGCAGCAGATCGCGGATGAAATGGAGAAGCTGGACGCGCAGATCAACGTCGGCGGAGGCGGCCGCGGCGGCAGGGGCGGCGGTGGGGGCGCCGTCGGGTCCCAATCGGCTTCCATCACCGCAAAATCACCCAATCTGATACCCGCGATGCGGCTGGCCGTGGAGATTCTTCGTGACCCGGCGTTTCCGGAATCGGACTTCGAGCAGGTGAAGCAACAAATGATTGCGGCGGTCGAGCGCGGCCGTACGGAACCCGCGTCGCTGGCTGTGGACGCCTTGCAGCGGGCATTGAGTCCGTTTCCGACGGGCGACGTTCGATATGTGCGGTCGATTGACGAGCAGATCCAAGACCTGAAGAAGGTGACCCTGAGTGATGTAAAGCAGTTCCATCAGGAGTATTACGGTGCGTCGCACGCGTTGCTGGTCGTTGTGGGTCAGTTCCAGCCCGATGAGGTGAAGAAGGCAGGCAACGATTTACTGAACTCCTGGAGCACGCAGGCATCCTGGGCTCGCATTCAGTCACACTATCTGAAAACAACGCCGTCGAATCTGAAGATCGAAACGCCTGACAAGCAGAACGCGCAGTTCGACGCCGGTTTTCGGATTCAGATGTCGGATTCCGATCCGGACTACGCTGCGATGCTGATTGCGAACTACATGCTGGGTGGCTCGATTTCGGGCAGGCTGCCGAACCGTATCCGGAACCAGGAGGGTCTGAGCTACGGGGTGAGCTCAACATTCACCGCCGCGTCGGAGGGCGATGCGGCGGTACTTTCGGCGGGGGCGATCAGTAACCCGAAGAACGCTCCGAAGGTTGAGGCGAGTTTCCGGGATGAACTGGAAAAGACATTGACGAACGGATTCACCGCGGAAGAGCTGGCGGCGGCGAAAAAGGCATATCTGGATGAGCGGCTGGTCGGCCGGTCGCAGGATGCGTCGCTGGTCGGTCTGATTCTGACGCGGGAAAATTCGGATCGGACCCTCTCTTGGGACGAGCAACTCGAGACGAAGATCAAAGCTCTTACCCTGGATCAGGTCAATTCGGTTTTCCGGAAGCGCGTGGATCCCTCAGCCGTCTTGATTGTGAAGGCCGGCGACTTCAAAGCCGCAGGCGTTTACGAATAGAAAGCTACGATCGCGGACAATAGAGGAATCCTAAACCGAGGTGGTGTTTCCTCTATGAGCAAGCGAAACGTTTCGGCTCTGGCGGCGTTTTCGGCCGCACTGGTACTCAGCGGCGCAACGCCCTCCGTTGAAGAGCAGCTCGAGCAGGACCGAAACCTCGGAAAAGCCTTCTACGAGAATCCAACCACCGCGAATGAAGCGGTCACTGAATTCAGGAAGGCTCTTGCGTTGGCGCCGAATTCCAACCGCGAGAAGCTGAACTATGCGCTGTCTCTGCTTCGCGCGGGGAAGGCGGATCAGGCGATCCCGCTGCTTCGGCAAGTACAGAAGAACGATCCGAAGCTGCCGCACACCTGGTTCAATCTGGGGATTTACTATCGCAAAAATGGCGACGCCGAACCCGCCATTGACCAGTTCCGGGGCATGCTTCGGTTGACGCCGGATGAGCCGATCGTTCATTACCAGCTTGGAGCGCTCTACCGGCAGACGGGCAAGTCTGCCGAGGCGATCGCCGAGTTCGAACAGGCGTCGAAGCTCAATCCGTTGCTGGCGGCGGCGCATTTCCAGCTTTACAACCTTTACCGGCAGACCGGACGCGCGTCGGACGCTGCGAAACAACTGCAGACGTTTCAGGATCTGAAAAAGCAACAGGAAGGCTCGGCAACACCCGAGGATGTCGATTGGTGCAATTATGCCGAGATCTACGATCCTCCGCGCAGCGACACGGGGCAGCCGCTGAGCCCTTCTTATGAAGATCGCAAGCTGGAGGGAACGGTTGAACCCAGGACGGCTGGATTGGCCGTAATCGACTCCACAGGAAAGGGTCAGGCCGATTTGCTGGTGTGGTCCGAGAGCGGGGCGCGTCTTTATAAAAACGGTGTGACGCCGGTAACGGATTCGGGTCTTTCCGAGCTCAAAAACGTAGTCGATATCGCGCCCGGCGATTTCGATAACGATGGCCTGATGGATCTTTGCGTTCTCACAACGGACGGGCCCGCGCTTTACCGCAACACCGGCGGGAAGTTCTCGCGCATCGATGCCGCCCTGCCGCATCGGCGGTTCGACCGGGCGGTTTGGGTTGATTACGACCACGACTACGATCTCGACCTGCTGCTGTTCGGCAACGCTCCGGCGTTGGCGCGGAATCAGGGGGCTGCGGGCTTCGCGGACCGCACTGCCGATTTTCCTTTTGTCAGCGGCGTCGTGACGCAGGCGTCGAAACTACGGCTGGTCCCGGATTCGAAAGCGTTCGATATCGCAGTGTTTTATCAGGACCGACCGCCTCTCATTTATCGTGACCGAATGGGCGGGCATTACGAACGCACGCCTTACCTTGGCGTCGCCCGTAGGCCGAACGAGGTGGCGGCTGACTTTGACCATGACGGATGGGAAGATCTCGCCCGCATCGATGCAGAAGGCGGGGTGCATTTCATGCGCAGCCGTCCGCCTGCCGGAAGGCATTGGATCGGCGTGCAGCTTGCCGGCGTAAAGAGCCTGAAGCTCGGGCAGGACGCCGAAGTCGAGGTGAAGGCGGGCCAGTTGTACACGAAACGGATGTACCAGGGGGTTCCCCTCGCGTTCGACCTCGGCGATCATACGCAAGCCGACGTGGTTCGCATCACCTGGATGAACGGGCTCATCCAGAACGAGACGAAGCAGGCTGCCGGCAAGTATTACCGATACGAAGAGGCGCAGAGGCTATCGGGCTCCTGCCCCATGATCTGGACATGGAACGGAAAAGAGTTTCAGTTCATCACGGATGTGCTCGGAGTGGCGCCCCTCGGCGCAAGCGACGGGGATGGCTCCTACTTTCCCGTGGATCACGACGAATATGTGTCGATTCCTGGGCCTGCGCTGACGCCGGTGAATGGCGGCTATGACGTCCGGATCACAGAGGAACTGAGCGAAGTTTCCTATCTGGACCAGGTGCGCTTGTTCGCGATAGATCATCCGGCGGGAACCGAGATTTATACGAATGAGAAGTTCAAATCCCCGCCGTATCCGGAGGATCGTCTGTTCGGCGTCCGGCAACGGATTTATCCGCGCGCCGCGCACGATGATCGGGGGCGAGACGTACTCGATAAGGTTCTGAAGCGCGATCGCCGCTATCCGGATCAGTTTGCGCGAACGGAGTCGGGAGTTGCCGAGATGCATACTCTCGATCTGGATTTCACCGGCGCGGCGCCGAACGGACATGCCGTGCTGCTGCTCAACGGGTGGGTGGACTGGCCCGACGGCAGTACGTTCCGGGCAGCTTCGCAGGAGAGTAAAACCGGTCTGGTGATGCCGATGCTGCAGATGCGCGACGCATCGGGCGCGTGGGTTACGGTCAACTCCGATATGGGGATGCCGGCCGGTAAGCCGAAATCAATCGCCGTTGATTTGAAGTTCCCGTCCTCGCGGCGAGAGGTTCGCATAGTAACGAACCTGTGCGTGTACTGGGACGAGATCTTTCTGAGCGAAGATGCGGGGGCGCCTGAGGTTGTTCAGACCGAAGCGCGAATGACATCGGCAGACCTGCGGTTCCGCGGCTTTTCAGAGCCTAAGATCGATCCGCGGCGGCTGCAGCCCGACACATACTTCTACGGAAACGTTTCGGCGACGTCTTTCTGGAATCCGACGCCGGGGCTTTACACGCGTTACGGTGACGTACGTGAACTCGCGCGCGACATCGACGACCGGCTGATCATCATGGGCTCCGGAGATGAACTTTCCCTCCGCTTCGATGGCAGCGCCCTGCCGCCCCTCAAGCCCGGCTGGACGCGCGATTATCTGATGAAGGTTGATGGATGGGCGAAGGACCGGGATGCGAATACGGCTTTCGGAACCTCTGTTGAACCTTTGCCGTTTCACGGGATGAGCGTTTATCCGTATCCGGCGATCGAGCGCTTTCCCGACGACGCCGAGCATCGGAACTACAGGAACGAGTACAACACGCGCCCCGCGCTGCGCCTGATTCGACCGCTTACCGACTGACCCCCGGATGCTGCCTCAGCCGAGCCGGACCGCCTGGGGAGTCGCGCTGCGGCGCGCCGCCCATCAGACGCAGGACGCTCCGCTGGTTTTCGCGGATCGTCTCGCGCTTCGCATCACAGGCGGCGAGTGGCGTCCTCGCGCCGGCGAGCCGGAAGCCGTGTCGCGCATGTTTCGCGCATTCATGGCTGTGCGCAGCCGATTCGCCGAAGACGAACTGGCGCGAGCGGTCGAGGCCGGCGCGAGGCAATATGTGATCCTCGGCGCCGGTCTGGATACGTTGGCTTACCGCAACCCGTACGCAGAGGTCAACGTGTTCGAGGTGGATCATCCGGCTACTCAGGAATGGAAGAAGCAGCTACTGGCGCGCGCTGAAATCGCCATCCCTCCGAATATGAAATTTGCGCCGGTGGACTTCGAGCGCGAAAGCCTCGCGGAAAAACTTAGACAGGCAGGACTCAAAGAGGCGCCCGCGTTTTTTTCCTGGCTGGGTGTAACTCCTTATCTCACGCGCGCGGCGTTCGATGCGACTCTCGCGTTCATCGCCGCACAGCCAGCGGGGAGCGGAGTGGTGTTCGACTATTGCGTCCCGCCCTCCTCGATGAAAGAAATGCAGCGCCGCGCCTTCGAAGCACTGGCCGAACGCGTCGCGCAGATCGGCGAACCGTTTCGGTTATTCCTCTCTCCGTCCGAAATCGAGGCGCATCTTCGCAGGCTGGGTTTCGCGCAAATCGAGGATCTCAACGGCGACGCGATCAACGAGCGTTATTTCCACAGCCGTGCCGACGGTTTGGGAGTACGCGGCGGCGCCGGACGGTTGCTCAGCGCTTTCCGGTGATAGATGGGGCATCCGATATACTGGCCCCGTGTTCCGCAGGCTCTGCCTTTTTGCTCTCCTGGCATCGTCGCTGCATGCGGCCGGAGTGGCCGGGATCTGGACGGGGCAGTTAACCGAACCCAATCGCGACCCGCAGGACTTTTCGTTCCGGTTTGCCGAGGCGTCCGGCGGCGTCTCCGGGAAAATGTATGGCGACAACGAGAGCAATCCCCTCAAGGACCTGAAGATCGAGGGCGACCGGATCACATTCACGGTCACGACCGAGTTGAACGGACAGGTCAATAAGTTCACCTTCAGGGGCATCATCCGGGGAAATGAGATCGAACTGACCCGGGAGCGCGAGAGTTCTTCAAAGGAAAAGGACGAAAAACCGGGACCAACGCTGGTGCTTCGGCGGATCGCATGACGGCGTTACGCTGCGCGCTTCTGTCGCTGGTTGCAGTTGGAATCGCCACCGCCGCGCCGGTGGAAGGCCGCGCTTTCCTCGATAAATACTGCGTCTCCTGTCACTCAGGAACGAAGCCCGCGGCCGGATTCAATGCCCGGGAGATTGCGGCGCCGACTGCGGAGACGGACACCTATCGATGGAGCCGCGTTCTCGCGCGCGTCCGCGCAAGCGAGATGCCGCCGCGAAACGCTCCGACGCCCGCGGCGGATGAGCGAGAGAAGTTCCTGTCATGGGTTGACGGCGGCATGCATTCGGGAGCGTGCGCGAACGGCGCTGTAGCGGGACCGATTCCCATCCGTCGGCTCAACCGCGACGAGTACACCGCAACGATTCGCGAACTGTTGAATGTTCACCAGGACGCTGGCCACGATCTTCCGGCGGACGGCGCCGGAGGAGAGGGGTTCGATAACGCCGCTGAGATCCTGTCGCTTTCCCCGCTACTCGCGGAGAAGTATCGGGACGCGGCGAAACGAACTCTGGAATTCGCGATCCGGGATTCACGAGCCCGGGCGCGGATCGGCATCGTAGAGCCATCGAAGTCGCTCACGCCGGCGGCTGCTGCGCGGCAGATCCTCGACGGCTTCCTTCCACGCGCGTTTCGCCGCCCGGTTACGGAGACGGAGAAACAGCCATTCCTCGCGCTCTTTCAGGCGGCCCAGCGCGAACATCTGGACTTCGACCATTCAGTGGTGTTCATGCTGCGCGGCGTGCTGATGTCGCCGCGCTTTTTGTTCCTTTCGGTTCCTCCGAATCCCGGGCCGGTGGCGCGGCCGCTGGACGATTACGCTCTCGCCTCGCGACTGTCCTATTTCCTGTGGGGCTCGATGCCGGACGAAATGCTGTTCGACCTCGCGAGCCTCGGAAAGCTGCACGAGCCTGAAGTATTGCATGAAGAAATCGGTCGCATGCTCCGCAGCGGCAAGTCGATGGGCTTTGTGGACAGCTTCACAGGCCAATGGCTGGGCACGCGAAACCTTGGCCGCGATCTCACGCCCGACGCGAAGCTGTTTCCCAAGTATGTAAGCGACGCCGAGCTTCGCGCTGATATCGGATTCCAGCCTGCCGTTTTCTTCCATACCCTGCTGGCGACAAATGCCCCGATTACGGACCTGCTCGATTCCAACTGGACCATTCTTACGAAGAAGCTCGCGACTCTCTACGGATTCGATCTGAAGAAGCTACCCAAAGAACTGGACGAGCAACCGAAGCGGATCGAACTGCCGCCCGACAGCCACAGGGGCGGCGTCCTCGGCATGTCGGCGGTGCTGGCGGTCTCGTCGTATCCCTACCGAACGAGTCCCGTGCTACGAGGGAAATGGGTGCTCGAATCGATCCTGGGCGCTCCGCCGCCTCCTCCGCCGCCGAACGTTCCGACTCTGGAAGAGCATGCGGACACACAGCCTGCCACCATGCGCGAAAGGCTCGCCCGTCACCGCGCGGACCCCGCCTGTGCAGGCTGCCACAGCCGAATCGACCCCATCGGATTCGCGCTGGAAAACTACGACGCCCTGGGACAATGGCGGACGGAAGACGCCGGCAAGCCGGTCGACAATACCGGGACGCTGCCAGATGGCGCGTCGTTCGCCGGACCGGATGAGCTGCGCGCGCTGCTATTGGCGAGGAAAGATCTGTTCCTGCGCAGCTTCACAAGCCGGATGCTCGGTTTCGCACTGGGCCGCGGCCTCACGCTCAAGGATCGTTGCGCCGTAGATGCGATTCTGGCCCAACTGTCGGAGAATGGTTACAAGTCGCAAACGCTGATCGAAGGGATTGTCATGAGTCCGGTGTTCCGTTATCAGGCAGGTTCCGCGAAATGAAGAAGACCCGGTTTCCACTGTCGCGCAGGACGGTTCTTCGCGGCGCGGGCGTAACGCTCGCTCTTCCCTGGCTGGAAGCGATGATGCCCGCCGCGCCCTCAAAAGCAGTCCCGGCGCCCGTTCGGCTGGCTTTTCTCTATATGCCGAACGGCGTCAACACGTCAGCGTGGGCGCCGGAAGGCGCCGGCAAGGATTTCAAGCTTTCCCCCACCCTGCAGCCGCTCGAAGCGTTCCGCGATCAGATCATTGTGCCGCGGAACCTGTGGAACGAAGCGGCGAAGGACGGCGACGGCCACTATGTGAAGGAAGCAGCCATCCTGACTTCCACACGCATTCAGAAAACGTTGGGCGAAGACCTGAACAGTCACGGCGTCTCGATGGATCAGATCGCCGCGCAACACATCGGCAACGCAACCCCGCTACCCTCGCTCGAGCTGGGAATCTCGCCCGAGGCCACGGGCGTGGATCTCGCTGTCGGATATACGCGCGTGTACGGATGCCATATCGCCTGGAGCAGCCCGACGACGCCGCTCGCTCGCGAAACCAACCCGCGCTCGGTTTTCGAGAGACTGCTGCGCGCAGCGGAGCCGCGCCGCGATGATGCGAAGGACGAGGCGCTTCTGCTGGATCGCGTGCTTGGGGATGCGAAGGATCTTCGGGCGGAACTCGGCCAGACGGATCGGCGCCGGCTCGATGAGTATCTTTCGATAGTGCGCTCCCTCGAACAGCGCGCGGAAAGCTCCGCCGCGAACGGAAACAAGCAGTGGAAGCCTCGCGTTCCACTCAAGGGCGTTACGCCGCCTCCCGAAGAACCAAAGGACTACGCCGAACACGTGCGGTTGATGCTCGACATGATCGCGCTGGCTTTCCAGACCGACGCCACACGCGTTTCCACCTTCATGTTCGGCAATGCCGTCAGCAACGTGAGTTTCCGCTGGCTCGAAGGCGTGAGCGGCAGTCATCACGATATGTCGCATCACGCGAACGACGCCGAAAAACTCAGGCAGTATCAGCTCATCAACAAATGGTATGTGGCGCAGTATGCATACCTGCTGGGGAAACTCCGCGACGCGAAGGAAGGCGAGAGCAACGTACTCGACAACTCCGCCATCATCTTCGCTTCCGCGCTGAGCGACGGGAACAGCCACAACATGCACAACCTGCCGGTTGTGGTGGCGGGAAAAGCGGGTGGCAAGCTGGCTACGGGCCAGAGTCCGATGTATCCGGAAGATACGGCGCTTTCGAACCTCTGGCTCGCGATTCTCACCGCAATGGGGAACCCCCTGGAGCGCTTCGCCGACAGTACGAAGCCGCTGCCCGGAATTCTGACCTGATTCGCGCCACTTAGATTCGCCGCGCGATCGCGCATCGGCGCCACGCCGTGAAACGTTGGCCGCCGTCTTTATCACTTACAAATGTGTGGCCGCCAGTCGTGGGGCCTCTGCTTCCGAAAAAGACATGACTCCTGGACAACAGCAGCTTCAACATCTGGTCGTTCTGATGATGGAAAACCGGTCGTTCGACCACATGCTCGGCGGCCTCAAGGCGCTCAACCCCGATATCGACGGACTCAACGGCGACGAATCGAACCCCGACACCACGGGCGCGAAGGTGACCGTCAGCAGCGACGCCGACTATCAAGGGCAACTGAACGACGATCCCGGCCATCACTACCCGGATGTCGATCTTCAGATTTTCAACGGGGACACATCGCCGGCGCGCACTCCCAACATGCAGGGGTTCGTGCGCGCCTATTTTCAGAAGACCGGAAAAGTTCCTTCGTCGCGCGACATCATGAAGTATTTCGCGCCGGGTCAACTGCCCGTGCTTACAACCCTCGCGCAGCGCTACGCGGTTTTCACGCGCTGGTTTTCGTCAATCCCGGGTCCGACGCTTTGCAATCGCGCGTTCGCGCATTTCGGTACATCCTTCGGACACACCGATATGAGCGTCAACTATGTCGGCAAGCCGATTCCCAGCATCTACCAGCGAATGCAGGCGGCCGGACACACCGCCAAGCTTTATTACTACAACCAGAGCAGTTCAACGCTCGGGCTTACATTCCTCCTGAAAAATCAGCCGGAACTGTTCGGTCTCTTTAAGCAGTTCCAGCAGGATTGCGAAATGGGCCGGCTCCCGCAGTACAGCTTTCTGGAGCCGAACTACAAAGACGGCGACGATCTGGCCAACGACCAGCACCCCGACAACGACGTGCGCGCGGGTGACAACTTCATCGGTACGGTTTACAACCTGATCCGGCAATCCCCCAAATGGGAAAACACAGCGCTCCTCATTGTGTACGACGAGCACGGCGGGTTATACGATCACGTTTCGCCGCCCAATCTCCCGCCCGATCATGTCGACGGCAATACCGATTCGCAAACGGGGTTCCAGTTCGACCGCCTGGGCGTTCGTGTCCCGGCGGTGCTTGTTTCGCCTTGGGTGGAAGCGGGCACGGTCGTGAAGGACCGAATCTTTGAGCATGCGTCGATTCCCGCCACCGTGACCAATTTCTTCATCGATCCCAACTACGCCACCCGCACTCAGCGCGAAGCAAAGGCCGAGACGTTTCTGGATCTGCTGTCGCGCGATACGGCGCGTCCGGACGCCTTTCATTTCGGCCTCGGCGATGCGGCGCATGCGCTTACGGGCATGCGCCGCGAGACCATCCCGATGACTCAACCGGGGCCCGGCAATCCGGACCGGCCGATATCGACACTGCTCTATGAACACATCCACCATATTCATCAGGTGGAGATGACCCTGCCGCCTGAGCACCAGACGGGCATCGACATCGCGAAGATCCAGACAGTAGCTCAGGCGGGCGAATACATCGACAAGGTGACGGCATTGTTGCATCCGGTCGCGGCTGCTGGCGGGGCGCAATGAAACGCCGCGCGGCAGTCGGAGTCCTGGGGACGCTTCTCGCCGGGGTTCCCGCCTTTGGCGACTCTGAAGCCTCGCGCCTCGCCGATTCCTGCGGGCAGTTCAAGATCCTGCCCTGCGCGACCACCCTGTTTACCGATCATCCCTTTCACATAGCGGTGGGTAGCCTTTCGCCGGGAAACGGGTTCGCGGCGGGCCCTGCCCTGACGTTCGCGCATCACACAGTCCCGCATCATATTCCGGGACCCGGCGGCGACACGATCACACACTGGCGCTTCGGATGGGATATCGACGGCGTGGCATCGAGCAATCGATCGTGGCGCGCGGGGCTCTATCTGACGGCTCGATACACCAGAGAGAAACCGACGGTGGTCCTGCCCGGCGCAGGAACGCCGGGAGCAGCTTCGGATCTGCGACAAATGAGCACGGTCATAACCGGATATGTTCAGACCGAATCGCTGAATCAGCTCAGTTACTACGGAATCGGCCAGAATACGTCGCGGTCGAACCTGGCGTATTTCGGCATGACGCAGACGATCGCGGGCTCGCATGCCGATGTTCCGCTCTGGACGCCCATCAATCTGCGGCTTTTCGGCGAGGCCAACGCGCGAATCATACACCTTCGTTCCGGCGTGCCCGGGACGGTTCCGTCGATTGAACAGATCTATACGCCCGCAACCGCGCCGGGGCTGGGCGATCACAAATCTTACGGGCAGTTTGCGCAGGGCCTCTCAATGACGCCCGATTTCGGCCGCCTCGGCCTCAATTACCAGGTCGCGTTCAAAGAATATGCCGGTTCAAGCGCCACGTTCACGCGGATGTCGTTCGATCTGAATCACGAATTCCTGCTCTACGGGAAATCGGTTCCCGAACCGCCGCGATCGTTCAATGGACCTGACGCCTGTGCGCGAACCGAGACGAACTTGTCCTGTCCGCCAGTTACCTCTTCGAGAAATCTCAAAGGCAGCATCGGTGTCCGGTTGCTTCTGATGGAATCGTTTGTCCCTTCCGGCAACACAGTTCCGATTTACTTCATGCCAACGCTCGGCGGCGCGGATATTAATGGCGATACCTACCTGGCCAGCTATGCAGATTACCGTTTTCGCGCGCCCAACCTGATGTTGTTCCGCGTCTCGTTCGAACACGCGGTGGGCAACCTGCCCCTCGGAATGATTTTCACGTACGACCAGGGAAAGGTGGCGGCGACTCGGGACCAACTCGGCTTCGATCATCTGGCGCACAGCTTTTCCGCCGGGCTCACTCTGCGGGCCGGTGGCCTGCCCGTGCTCTCGATCATGTTCGCCGTGGGCGGGAATGAAGGGAGCCATGTAATCTCGCAGGTCAGCCCGTCGCTGCTCGGCGGCGGAAGCCGTCCTTCGCTCTACTGACGACCGAACGCATTGACTCCGGCGTCAATCCGGAAGACTCCTCGCAGTCAATTGCGCGATATCGACAAGCTTGGGAGGTGCGGGCGACACGGCCTTCAGGGCATCGCGGAACATCGACGCGCAGAAGGGACATGCCGCCGCGACCGTTTCAGCGCCGGTGGCCGCAAGCTCTTCCGCTCGCGCGAGGTTAATGCGTTTTCCCTTTTCTTCGCCGAGGAACATCTGACCGCCGCCCGCCCCGCAGCAGAAGGATCGCTCGCGGTTGCGCGGTGCTTCCAGCAGGTCCACGGCGCGGCGTAGCGTTTCGCGCGGCTCATCGTAGACTCCGCGATAGCGGCCGAGATAGCAAGGGTCGTGATAGACCACCTTCTCGCGCTGGTCGTCGGCAACGACGGGCAGGCGCATTTTGTGGCGGGCCAGCAGCTCGGAATGGTGCTCGATTTCCACTGTCTGCCCGGCCTCGCGCCAGTCCGTGCTCATGGTTCGTACGCAATGCGGGCAAATGCTCAGGAACTTTTTCACGCCCGCGGCGCCGATCGTTTCGATATTCTCTTCGGCAAGCGTGGTGAAGAGAAGATCGTTGCCGAGACGCCGCGCCGGGTCCCCGTTGCATTTCTCTTTTCTCAGCACGCCGAAGCTGATGCCGAGATAACGAAGGATTTTCACGAGCGCCAGGATGGTCTCGCGCCCCGCGGGATCGTAGGCGCCCATGCAACCGAGCCAGAGACAGTACTCCTGACTCCCGTCGTAGAGGGGCAGCGCGTTCTTCTCAATGAACTTAGCGCGTTCGCCGGAGGCCATCCCCAGCGAATTCCCGTTACGTTCCATCGTAAGGAACAGCTTGGTTCCGTAAGAGTCCTCCCAGGCGCCGGTGTTGACCGCGCCCCGGCGCATCCCGACGATCAAAGGCAAATGCTGGATACCGACGGGACACTGGAACTCGCATCCGCCGCACGTGGTGCACTGAAAGACGGCCTCTTCGGAGATGTGAGCGCCCAGCAAAGTGGCTTCGGAGGCGGCCCCTTCGGAACTCAGATAGGAGCGCAGCCCCAGAATGATTTGCTTCGGGTTGAGTTCCTTGCCCGTGTTGAAAGCCGGGCAGTGCTGGGTACAGCGGCCGCACTCAACGCAGGAAAAGGCCTGCAGCGCATCGATATTTGTGACGTCCTTGCCGTTCACAAGCCCGAAGTCCTCGTCGCCCGCGAGCGGCGGAATATCGCTGAAACGCTCACGCTTCAGCAGGATCGTCGCCGGGCTCAGCACCAGGTGAAGGTGCTTCGTATGGGGGATCAGCGGGAGAAACACCAGCAGCGCCAGAGTATGACCCCACCAGAACACGCGGCCGAAGGCGGATTGCTCCGCGACGGCGAGGCCTCCCAGATAGGTCACCATCAGGAGGAAGATCAGGGCGGCTATGATCCCCGACTCCGGAGCGACTTTACCGAGCCAGATGGGCCGCGCGAGGAACCTTCTCGCCGCGAGATAGGTGATGGAGATTGCGACAGCGACAGCGAAGAGCGCCGCGAACGCGAACCACAATTTTCCAAAACCGCCTTCGCGCGAAAGAAGCGGAAACCCGAACCCCGCCGCGATGTGATTAATGGTGATCAGCGAAAACGCGCAGAATCCCCAGAAAACCAGCGCGTGGGCGGCTCCGGCGATCGGTCGCTGCGCGATAACCTTCGACTGCAGGAGCACTTCCGAAACAAAATCCCGGATTCGCGGGACCAGCGATCCGAGGTGGAATCCCGGATCCGGCTTTGCAGCGGAGATGATTCCGGCGACGCGGCGAAACCGATACCAGAAACCCGCTATGGCCGCGGCGATGAGTATGAAAAGGAGGATCTTCTCCGGAAGAGTGGGGCTGTCCAATAATGTGAATCTAACATCCGGGAAACGCTCGATCATCGCGTTCCCGCATGCGGCGGGGCGGTTTGTGAAAGAGAATAGTACGGAGAAAGGAAGGCATGCGATGTCTCTGAAGCTTGTGATTGTGTCCGCGCTGGCGGCGGCGAGTGCATGGGCGCAGCAGAATCCGGTGCTTGGGGAAACCACAACGCGGGTTTCGGACCACGTATGGGCCATCATGGGGTGGCCGAATATCGGGATCGTCGTGGGGTCGCGGGGGACGCTGGTGGTCGATACCGGCCTTGGGCCGAAGAACGGCGAAACGGCGGCGAAGGTCGCGGCGAAACTTTCCGCGCCGAACGCGAAGCTCTATCTCACAACCACGCACTTTCATCCGGAGCACGCCGCAGGCGATGCCGGCTTCCCTGCCTCGGCTACTCTGATCCGCGACGCGACGCAGCAGGGCGAGATGGAGGCGCGCGGCAAAGAGATGGTCGCAATGTTCGCGAGCCGGAATGAACAGCAGAAGCAACTCCTGAGTGACGTGAACTTGCGGACGCCAGATGTGCAGTTCACAGACGAAGCCACGGTGGACCTGGGCGGAGTGACTGTGCGGCTGCTTTGGTTCGGCGCGGCGCACACGAAGGGCGATGAGCTGATTTTCGTGGAGCCCGATCGAACGTTGATCTCGGGCGATGTGGTGCAGAACAAGGTGGTACCGAACATTCCGATGAATGGCGGTTCCGCGGCGAGCTGGCTGGCGGTTCTGGACAAAGTGGCGGCTCTCAATGTGGCTCACGTGCTGCCGGACCACAGCGCGCCAGGGGACGGCGCGATGGTCGCCCAGGAGAAGGCCTTCATCAGTGACGTGCGCAGCCGCGCCCTCGCGCTCAAGCAGCAGGGTGTGAATGCGGATCAGGCAGGCAAGCAGATTTCAGACGAGATCAAAACGAAATACGCCGACTGGCCGAACACAAATGTGGCCAATTTCGTGAAGTTTATCTACTCTGAGTGATCACGCCGGATTCCCCAAGCGCCTGGATCTGATTCGTATCGAGGTCCAGAAGTTCGCTTAGCGCGGCATTGGTGTGTTCGCCCAGTTTCGGCGCGGGCGCTCCGATCCTGCCCGGAGTGTCGGAGAGCTTCACGGCGGGCCCGATAACACGATGCGGTCCGGCGAGCGGGCAGTTGATTGTCGGAAACATGTTTCGAAGGGCCGTCTGAGAATCCTCCGCCACTTCCTGAAAACTCCGGACGGGCGAACACGGAATGCCAACCGCCCGGAGGCGTTCGATCCACTCAGACATCGTGCGCTTCCGGAATTCCTGAGCCAGAATCGCTTCGAGCCGATGGCGGTTCCGCACACGCATAGCGTTTGTAGCGAACTCCGGTTCGTTTTCAAGATCATCGCGATCGATCGCGCGGCAGAAGGCCGTCCAGAGCTTTTCGCTGCCGATCGCGATCGAAAAGGGCCGGTCGCTGCCTTCAAAAACGCGGTAGGGGACGACGGTCGGGAAGCCGCTGCCGAGCGGGCGCGGCACGTTTCCCGAACCGAGATAGGACATGTAATTCGAGGACATGGCCGAGATCATCGAATCCAGCATGGATATGTCGACGTACTGGCCTCGACCGGTCACGTCTCGCGCCCGCAGAGCCAACAGAATGCCGATAACGGAAAAGAGGCCAGCATTAATATCAGCCACGGCGTAACCGCTCCGCACCTGTTCGCCCTCTTCCGTTCCGGTGATGCTCATGAAGCCGCTGGAACATTCCACGATCAGATCCATGGCGGCTTCATCGCGGGAGGGGCCCTGCTGTCCGTAGCCGGAGATGGAACAGTAGACCAGTCCAGGATTGCGCGCCGACGCTGTGGAATAGCCAAGACCAAGGCGATCCATAGTGCCGGGCCGAAAATTTTCGACCACGACATCGACTTTTTCCATGATGCGCAGACAGAGTTCGGCGCCCTCCGGCTTTTTCAGATCGATCGAGATCCCGTATTTCCCGCGATTCAGCCCGAGAAAGAACGATGAGTGAGGACCTGCGAATGGCGGTCCCCAGCCGCGGCCCATATCGCCGCCGGATGCGCTTTCCAGCTTGTACACCTTCGCCCCGAAGTCCGCAAGCATAAGGGTACAGAACGGGCCGGCAAGGGCATGAGAGAAATCAAGGACGGTGATCCCAGTGAGGCAGTCGGAAGAAACGGCGGATGAATGGGACATGGGGTCGAGAGGCGCTAATCGGATTATGATCCAGAGGCATGAATCATGTAACTGCGCTGGCGTTCGTCAGTTTGATCGCCTGGCGGGCGGACGCCTCGGTCTGCGAGGCTTTGACGAACCTGGCGATGCAGGGCACCCACGTGACTGGGCCGCCTGATCGGGTCGACTGATGGTGCGGCCCACGCGCATCGTCGCATTGATGAAAAACCCGGTCATTTAGGCCGCGTATCTCCCTATGGGGAAGCCTCTCTCACTACACAGTGAGCCTGAAAACTCCAGAGTTGCTGTGCGCCTGCGCGGCGAGCCGCTTTTCGCGGCCTGCTAGGCGCAAGCGTAACTCAACTCTTCCGATATTGCTCGTCCGTGACGTGTTCCATCCACTCGACGACCTTTCCATTCAGCTTTTCCTGAACGGCGGTGTGGGTCATGGCCGTAGTCGGGGTTGCGCCGTGCCAATGCTTCTCGCCGGGCGAGAACCAGACCACGTCGCCGGGGCGGATCTCTTCGACGGGTCCGCCTTCGCGCTGCGCCCAACCGCAACCCGACGTGACGATCAACGTCTGGCCCAGCGGGTGCGTATGCCAGGCTGTCCGGGCGCCAGGCTCGAACGTGACGCTCGCGCCCTGAACAAACGCCGGATCGGGCGCCTGAAAAAGCGGGTCAATGCGGACGGTTCCCGTGAACCAACCCGAAGACCCTTTTGCGGACGGCTGCGTGCCGGCTCTCTTGATTTCCATCGACGTGCCCCCTCGCCTGGATTCTATCTGCTCACCCGATCCGGGGCCGGAGGACTCATTCAAACCGCAAAGCTTTCGTCGGGTCGATACCAGTAGCTCTTCGCGCCGGGACGTAGCCGGCAAGAATCGCCACGAGCGCGATTCCAAGCGTCGAAAGCGCGAGCGTGACCGGATCGGACGGCTTCACCTCAAACAACTGCGATTCGACGAGACGGGTCACAGCCCACGCGGCGCCTAAGCCCACAATGACTCCGGCGACCGAAAGCAAGAGGACTTCGCGCATCACGAGCCATACGACGGAATGGCGGTTCGCGCCAAGCGCCATGCGAATACCGATTTCACGAGTGCGGCGCGCAACGACATAGGCCATTACCCCATAAAGCCCCATCGCCGCGAGCACCGTCGCAAGTCCGCCAAATACCGCCGAAAGCATAGCCATCAGCCGTTCGCTGATGAGCGAGATGTTCACCTGATCGTTCAGGGTCTCCATGTCATAGATCGGAACGTTGGGATCCACCTGCGTGACCGCCTGGCGCACAATCGTAAACATGCGCGCCGGATCGCCGCGCGTGTGGACAAAAACGTTGACGCCCAGCGAGAAATCCTGCTGATCGTAGGGCAAATAAACTTCTTCGGGGACCGGCAGACGCATATCCTCATATTTGGTATCGCCCGCGATGCCGACAATCTGGATATCGGTCTTAGTGCCCGGATCGTTGCCCATGCCGATGTGCCTGCCGATCGGATCGGCGTTGCCGAAATACTTCTTCGCGAATTTTGCGTTCACGATTGCGACCTTAGGCCCGCCCTGCACATCTTTCGCGTCAAAGTCGCGCCCCCGCAGCAGCGGAATCCGCATAGTGTTGAAGAAGCCGGGCGATGGGAACTGCATGTGAGGGTCAGGACGCTCATCCGGCCGGGCAGTATAGCCCTCAATGGTGACCCAACTGTCCCATTCGTCTCCGCTCAGCAGAGCCATCACCGCCGTGCCTGCGTCGATAACACCGGGAAGCGCGCGGAGGCGATCGAGCAATTGGTGATAGTACGCGACGACCTGAGGCCTCTTTGCCCCATTCAGCGTCGGCTCGACCTGGAACGCGATGAGGTTGTCGGTCTCGAACCCCGGCTTGAGGTCTCGGAGATTGTTGAGGCTCTGTATAAACAATCCAGCGCCGACGAGCAGCAGAAGCGACAAAGCCACCTGACCCGCGACCAACGTTTTGCGCAGCACGACCGCAGTGCCGGCGACGACATTGGCCGCCTGATCCTTCAGTGTCGGAGCAAGTTGTGGACGCGTCGCCTGCAGCGCCGGGATTAGCCCGAAGAGAACGCCGGTCACAAGCGACACCAGAGCGGTAAAGCCAAGGACAGTCCAGTCAGGGGAGCCCGAGAGCGTCATCGGAGTCGTGCTGACCGGCAGGAAGGAAATCAGCGCCTTGTCAATCAAAACCGCCAGAGCAAGTCCCAGAAGACCGCCGATGCAAGCCAGCAGAACGCTTTCCGTCAGGAGTTGTCCCACAAGCTGTGAGCGGCTGGCCCCGAGCGCGAGCCGAACGGCGATCTCTTTCTGGCGCGCGGATGCGCGGGCAATCAGCAGGTTGGCGAGATTAGAACATGCGATCAGCAGCACAAGCGCGACGATCGCCATCAATGCCAGCAGCGGCTTGGAAAACTGTTCACGAAGCTGCGAACGGCCCTTCGAAGCCGGCAGCATATCCATCGACATCTTAAGGAATTCCGCCTTCGAATAATTGCTGGCGTGCGCGAAGGCGGGCATCTTCACTTCCATGTTGATGATCTGGTGGAAGATGGGCTGAAGACTCGCTTTGGCCTGATCGAAGGTGATTCCCGGTTTGAGGCGCCCGAAGACCTGTATGAATCGGCGGCGCCGTTCGTTGAGCTGTTTGAACTGCTCGCTGAACACGTCATTCATGGTCAGTGGGACACGAATCTGCGGAGAATAGCCGGGCGCGATGCCGTCGAAGGTCGCGGCGCTGACGCCGATGATCGTGAACTTACGCCCGTTGATCACAATTGGCTTTCCAACGATCGCCGGGTCGCCGTTGAATCGCGTTTTCCAATAGCGCCAGCTCAGAACGGCGAACGGGTTGGCGCCCTGAATCAGATCGTCCGACGGACCGAATACGCGCCCGGCCGCGGCTCCGACGCCCAGGACCGGAAAATAGTTGCCCGAAACGAATTCCCCCGCCGCGAGTTCGGTCCGTCCCTCGAAAGTAAGGCTGAAGGTCGTCGAATGACGCGCGAACATTCCGCTGAAAACCTGATTGCGGTCGCGGAAATCCTGGTACATCGGATAAGAGAGCGCGTTGGGACCGTTATTACTGCCGTAATGTTTGCCCCGCGCAGTCAGCAGCACGAGTTCTTCCGGATGCTTCACGGGGAGCGGCTGCAGAATGAGCTGATTGATGAGCGTGAAGATGGCGGCGTTCGCGCCAATGCCCAAAGCGAGCGAGAGTATGGCCACTCCAGTAAACAGAGGGGAGCGGCGCAATATGCGGATGGCGTATCGGAGGTCGCGGCCGGGAATGCCCATGCAGGTTATACTGCGCAGAACCGGCAGGGTTACGTCAGCGGGCCTGCTTTTTCCTGACGGGGTCGGCGGGCTTGTAGCCCAGTTCCTCCGACAGAGCGTCCACCAGGCGCGTGAGGGTCTTCACCCGGGCGAAGTACTTGTCGTTCCCCTCTATAAGATTCCACGGACAGGCGCGGGTGCTGGTTTTCATCAGCATCTCCTCCACGGCATCTTCGTAGAGCCTCCACTTTTCGCGGTTGCGCCAGTCATCCTCCGTCAGCTTCCACGCCTTGTAGTGGATGCGCCTGCGTTCTTCGAAACGGCGAAGTTGTTCCTCAGAGGAGATATGAAGCCAAAACTTGACCAGAATCGCTCCGAAATCGCGCAGCTGGCGCTCGAACGAATTGATCTCCTTGTAGGCGCGCTTCCATTCCTGGTGAGTCGCATACCCTTCCACGCGTTCTACCAGCACGCGCCCGTACCAGGTGCGATCGAAGATGGCGATCTGCCCTCGTTCGGGGACGCGCATCCAGAAGCGGTAAAGGTAATGTTTCGTCTTCTCCTCGCCCAGCGGCACGCTGATCGGATAGACAACATACCCGCGCGGGTCCATCTTTTCGGTGATGCGTTTGATGGCCCCGCCCTTCCCTGCGGCATCCCATCCTTCGAAAGCAATGACGACCGGTCGCTTCTGGCGGTAAATTTCCCAGGCGAGTTCACGCAACTGAATCTGGCGCCGCGCCAACTCCTCGACATACCGCTCGCGCGGCAGGGCGAGCGAAAGGTCCAGGCTTTCAAGCATCCTGAGGCTCCCGTTCGTCAAAGGTGTCCATTGCGGTCCGAATATCGGCATCCTCGGCGGCCGCGGATTCGGAGGCTTCGCGCGGCGGCGCCTGATCTCCCAGACGCTGTTCCAGTGCCGAGATAATCGTGTTCAGTACTCTGACCCGCGCCCATCGCCGCGACGTGGCTTCCACCACCGTCCATGGCGCCTCGGCGGAATCGGTCGCATCCAGCATTTCTTCGGCGGCTTCAAAATACTCGTCGTATTTTTTGTGCCGCGCCCATTCGACCTTAGTGATGCGCCAGGCTTCGAGCGGATCGGCTTCGTACTTCGTGAACCGCCTCTCCTGCTCTTTGCGGCTGATGTGCAGGAAGAACTTGACCAGTACGGAGCCGTTGTCCGCATGGGTGCGTTCGAAATCCAGTATGTCTGCGAACGCGCTGCGCCAGGTCTTCTCAGGAACCAAGCCTTCGACGCGTTCTTCCAGCGTGCGGATATACCAGCTTTGATCGAAGATCGCCATTTCTCCCGCATCCGGGCACTGGAGCCAGAACCGACGGAGCCACGGATAATTCTGTTCCACCGACCGGGGCAGATGCGTAGAGTGGAGCTTGAACCCTCGCGGGTCGAGGCGCTGCATCACCGCGGCTATCACGCTGCCCTTCCCCGCGGCGTCCCAGCCCTCAAAGACGACAATTGACGAAACTTTGTTATCCCAGCAGGTCTTCTGCAGATCGAAAAGCCGCCGCTGCAGGCCGGGCAGCACGCGGTCGTACTCTTCGTTCGAGAGCTTCCGCTTCAGATTGACATTTTCGAGCATGTTCGCGCGGCAATCCACTACAGATTAGCGGACCGGTATTCGCCATGCCGATACAATCGAAATCCGTGCCCGAGCACACCACGAAAATCCGCGTCCGATACGCCGAAACCGACCAGATGGGCGTGGCATATCACGCCAACTATCTGGTCTGGATGGAAGTTGCGAGAACCGAACTTTGCCGGTCATTAGGCTTTAACTACAGGGAAATGGAGGGCGAGGACGGCGTTCTGCTGGCCGTGACGGAGGCCCATTGCCGCTATCTGAGCGCCGCGCGCTATGACGACGATGTCGCGATCGTAGCCTCGCTCGCCGGGGCCAACCGGCGGTTCGTCACGTTCGACTACGAAATTTCCTGCGATTCCCGGCGGCTTGCGGTGGGGCAGACGAAACACATCTTCCTGAGCAAAGACTTCCGGCCGATTCGTCTTCCGGATAAATACGCGCCGCTGTTCGGACTGCCGCAGGAGACTACTGGGCAAGTAGTTTCAGAGAATCGCCCCTGAGCAGCGCGCCGGACGCCTGAATCTGCTTTGTTCCATCGCTGACGCGCAGAACAAGCTGTCCATTATCGAGCATATCGGCCGCGCCCAGGTACGTATCGCCGCCGCTGGTCATCACAAGCTGCGTCAGCTTGAGCTTTGGATTCTTCGAATCCCATTGCCAATCGAAGCAGCCGTCGATGTTATCGTAAGTGTCTACGGGTTCCAGATCGATTTCGCGGGCGCGGAATGAGCCCTTGGCGCTCATGTTGGTGAGTAAATCCGAGCCGGTACCCGAGGTGGTCATGGTCCCTTCCGCATCCACCGCTCCCGATCGCCACGGAAGTCCTTTAAGTGCGCCGGAGACCGTATACGCCGGCTGCCGCTGCGAGATATCCACCCCGGCGGCGCCTGTGAACGCAGCGTCGCCCGACTGCGCCTGAACGCCGGAGAGGCGGATGCCGTCGCCATCCCAGATCACGCGCCCCTTCACTTTCGTCAGCGACGAAGTTGCGAGTTCCAGTGAACCGAACTGAAGCGTGCCATCGGCGCGCATCGCGCGCAGCCAGTCCGGTTCCGGAACGCGGCCGAAATTGAATGCGTAGTTGAAGAAGTTTCCGCGATGCAGCGTGGGCATCAACAGCTTTTCCAGTTGATCGCCCGTAGCCTTCCGGACACTGAGGCGGAAACGGTGCGGCCGAGTTGCCCCCGTATCGTAACGGTATTCGCCCTGCGCATCTATGCCTCCGGCCGAGACGCTCAGCCCTTTAATCGAAATCCCGGAGCCGTCAATGGCCGCGTCGGCGGAGCGAATGCGCAAGGGCTGTGAAAATGCTTCAAATGCGATGGCGGCATCCTTCAGGTGAATCGCGCCGCTCCACGGACTTACGCCCGCGCCGGTTGTATTCGAATAGCGCAGACTGCCGCTCCAGGAGCCCTCGGTCGCGTTGCTCAGCAATGGCGCTCCTGTTACCGAAACCTGCCGCCGGAGGGATTCGATGGACATTCCGTCGCTGGTGAGCGAAACCTCAAGCGATCCAGTCGAAACATCGGCGACTGCTTCCAGAGAGGCGGATTCGTTACTGTCATTGGTAACGGCGGCGGGAGCAAGCGCGATGGTCGGTCCAGCGAATCGCAGATCCGCGTTGGCGATGCGCAACGGAGGCGCTCCCGCGGCTGTGAGCGTCGAATTCGTGACGCGAAGCGCGCCGTCCATTCGGAACGAGCCGTCGGGCATGGATACTCCAACGGCGCCCGCGGCTTCGCCAGTCAGTTTGGTGTCCGCCGGAATCGCAAGTCCCAGGTTGCGGGCGACATCCAGCACGGGGGAAAGCGGCAGCCGACTGAAAAGAGCCGTCAGGCCCCAGCGGGGTTTTCCCAGATAGCCGGAAACCCGGTAGCGGAAGTCGATGGGCGACTGTTTGCCGGTTGTAGTCACGCGCGCCTCGATGGTTTGCCCCGGGATGTCGATGGCTCCGCCTACGGCGAGCGGCCATGGACTCCCGCCCGGCGGCGTCTGATTCCATCCATGAATATCGTCGAGCGTCAACCGACCCGCAACG